>JAABUN010001380.1_pt1 | contig 54086 bp, 43 predicted proteins | sample 5559311 | NCBI WGS metagenome assembly JAABUN01 (sample SAMN10711877, study PRJNA513370) | rock metagenome | isolation source: Antarctica rocks | place: Antarctica: Victoria Land, Siegfried Peak sud
GTGCACAGGATTTTGCAGACATTCGCAGCTACATCTCAACCATGAAAAAACAAGGCATCTCCATCATAGAAGCGCTTGGTGCTGCCATCAATGGCACTCCTTTATTCTCTTCGGGCTGAATAGTTACGAATTTTTTATTATAATCCTCAGTAAACATTTGACTTGATTATCTTTTCGGAATTGTTACGTGTTGAATATCCTCTTGAGAAATTCAATGATTTTGCGGCGCTTTCAAATGATTATAAATCTTATCGATGGCAAGGTGGACTTGCTCCTGATATTTTTCGGCCTTCTTTCCTCTTGGGGAAGGCCATATAACCGCGAAAGTCTCATACAACTCACCGCAATAATCGTATATTTCCTGCTTTGTGACCCCATACCATATTGGAATAATAACATTATCGCCTTTTATCATTTGCTTTGCCATTATCATCCTAAATTCCCTTTTCGTCCATCCTGGGTTCTTGAAAAAGTTCTTTGTCAATATCACTATGCATTTCTCGGCAGACTTTATTCCCTTATCGATTGATTCTGTCAAATTAGCTCCAATCTTCAAAGAATATTCATCGTACCATACGGGACACAATCTTGAATTAAGAGCGTTTGCCAGGGGTTTTGCAATTAATTTCTTATCCCTCGAATCGTGACAAATAAACGCATAATTTTTTTGCTGTAAATTCTTGAACACGGCATATTCCATGGTCTTAATTTGGATGGTAAAAGTCTTTCCCTTACAATATTCATTGAGCAAATTCAAGTCTTGGTTAGATAATATGTCTTCCGTATAAAAATAAAAATGGTTGCCTACCGACCAAGGGTTATCTCCAAGAGTGAATTCAGATCGATCGGGAACCGAAATCTTTATTTTATAAGCTTCTTCTTTGACAGATTCTATATTCTCAAGGAGGCACTGAATTAGGTTTACTACCTTGCCTACTTTTTTTATATAAAATGAAAGTTGTATTATACGATGGGCTACCTTATACTTTGCCTTTATTGGAACTTCAAAAATCTCTTCCTGGCCGGTATCTACCTGAGTTATTGTAATACTGCAAGGATGCAAATTCATCAATAATGCAGTAGGATTTTCCTCATTATCAAAATAATTATAAAGACTGTTCATCCTTAAAATTACTCCATTATAGAAAAATATTACTATCTCTTTTACATCAAGATATTTTTCAACTGGCATTTTTAGGTCGAGCGTGTACTGATGATACATGTCCTCATGTCTTTCAGCTTTTGAGCATCCATAGGCTTCTCAAGAGTAATGCAATTCATTACTGAAATATCATTGCCGTCCGACTTGACTTTTTCTTAATATTTCTCAGTTGAGATTTTTCGTCTTCAATCCATGCTATTAAGGTTGCCAATTGCAGATTATTTATCTAGAGATATAGCAGCATGGCTTAAACGGATGTTTTACAGAGCAAGTAAAGGTAACATCAATGAGCAGCTGAAGCCATTAACCTAGTACAAATATGGCAGTCTAAACCTATTAAGAATTCTAATCACTAGCTCATCTTTAACATTGTAAAAATTTTCTGCTTTGCGACTCGAGCGGTGATAAACGACGCATGGATTTCCATCATTAAATGCACTGTACCAACTGGTTTTTTTATAAGATGGAATGCTAAATAATACTTTAAAATCAAAAGGATTAAGCCCTATCTTCCTTATACCGTTCTAAATATATTCTGCAACTTTAATTGCGTTTAATGGCTGTTTATTAGCTATAGCGATGTAATCGATAATATCATCTATATCCTCTAATGCATCATTTAAAACTTTTACTTTGCGAGTTTCAGGAGTTGCTTTTTCTTCTTTTCCCATTTCGCTTTTGCTTTGGTTAAACTTATACCGGGTTTGTTTTCTCTACTTGCTATCAATTCTTTGAATTCCTGTTTTGTTAGCGGTTTTCCAGGAAACACTAGTGAATTGAAATGAGGTTTGTCAATGATATTGATGAATTGTTTTTGCTGAAGATCTTGCAAAACTTTTAAGGCATTTGAATTGATAATCTCCACGATTATAGTTTGCATATTTATATGAAATCAATTTCCATAAAGATAACTAAAAACGCAAAAATTCTAAATTGACGTTTTATCCAAAATGGCTCTTATCTGTTTACAATGTGTTAGAGCTTTTTTGTTTTAGGCCGGTGTCCCTTCTGGTGTCTCTGCGTAATCAGTTTACTCTTATTTCAACATATTGTATATTGTTTTATAATTATAATAGGTAATTTATCGCCGCATATGACAAATGCCCTATCAGCTGTTTGATTGTCTTTTAACTTTTAGATGTTTAAAAATTGCCTGATTAAATATTTTTTTATGATTTCTAATCTGACCTAAGATCAACGGCTCATTCATAATTTCACTTGCTCTTTTTACGTACGTGAAGTAGTTACCACGTATTGACATTGTTTTTCTATGTGAAACAATTCTAAATTCGCCAAAATTATTTTTAACAAGTTTTTTTATCCTTGTATAGGATTTGATTTTACCTAAGGGCAGCATGGTGTAGAGCTTATAAAGCTGCCTTCTAAAAAGTATTGGATTTTTTTCTGGATTAGGGCTGGCAATCTTATTAGCTCGTTTAGCTTTTCTTTTAACTGAGAAAATCATTCTTCTATGAAATTTGGTGAGGTTCGCGGATTTAATCAGTGCATTTTTTCCATTGAATTCGAAACCTTTAAATATGAATCCGTTGCGGAGAGCACTTATTTAAGACTTTCGAAGTCTGCATTTGAACCTTTCAGGATGTTCCAATCAGAGACTTCGGATGTCGAACCTTAATTGAAAAACAGGGAAACGACTTGCGGAGTCAAGCCTTGATTACTTTGTTAATATCCCCAGGTCAAGCTTCCCCAGTAACTTTGCCAGTCGGCTTTTGCATCATCTTTAAGCTTTGTCATTTTAACGGTGCTTACCATCCATTTGCCATTTGTATTTACATTAAATTTTATCTCACCTTTTTGATTGGTTTTAATATGCTGTTGTAAGGTAGTGTCCCTAATGCGGTGCCAGATCCTGATATCATAATTGATCAACGGCTTCTTGTTGAATAGTACTTTTGCAACAAGCGGCTGGTTGTTTCTTAGTTGGTAAGGATTGGATTGAAGGATAATGTCCAACGGAAGTTCTGTAGCCTGTTTGAAACAGTTATTAGTTTTTGTGCCAACCTGGATCAAAGTTTTTACACTGCGCTGGTACAATTCCTTGCCGCCACTATTTGTTTCATGATTTTTTTCACGATCATCAATGGCATTATACAATCCATCCTCTTTAAGATATTCATTGAACTTCGGGGCTTCCATTTCAATAAAAGTATTTGTGGAATTAAAGGTAACCATGGCAGTCCCTTCATCAAACATAGCTATCTGAAGCGAGTCTCCGGTTTCTTTTGAAAGCTGTTCAGAGAGATCATCCTGGGCATCATTCAGATATAATTTTAAACTATTGATTCTTGTGGAATTGCCCAGCCAGTTGTCGCCTTTAAAATTTTCCCCCACTTTAAAGCGGATGTTGATGGTTTCTCCTCGCTTGCATATAAATTTTTCAGGCTGCAGCCAGAATTCATGTGCGGCAAGGAATAAAGTTGCAATAAGTAATGAACATATAAAAAAAACTCTTTTTTTCCATTCACCCATATCGTTATAATTTATTGTTATCGATAAACGGACTGGAATCAGGGTTATTCATCAGTTCATTCATATCACGGTCATTGTCTATTTTGCCTGCTACTTCAAGCATGCGCATATCTTTGGCGTCTTTCAAAAATTCTGAAGCAAAGATGAAAGCGTTCAATTTTTCATTTTTGTTAAATATAATCTCTTTACTATTTCCTTCCCATTCTTTATGACCCTGATCCATATAAATAATATGATCTCCCACTTCCATCACGCTATTCATATCATGCGTGTTCATTACAGTAGTAATATTATATTCTATAGTTAATTCCTGTATGAGCTTGTCTATCACCAATGATGTCTGGGGATCAAGACCGGAATTGGGTTCATCACAAAACAGGTACTTTGGATTTAATACAATAGCTCTTGCAATACCTACTCTTTTTTTCATCCCACCACTGATCTCAGATGGGAATTTTTTATTTGCTTTTTCGAGTGCTACCCTGTTTAAAACTTCATCTATGCGTTTTCGTTTTGTTCGATATGAATCTTTTGTAAACATGTCTAATGGAAACATTATATTTTGTTCTACCGTAAGACTATCAAAAAGTGCGGAACCCTGAAACAGCATACCAATTTCCTGCCTTATAGTTTTTTTTTCTTCACGTGTCATGGAGTCAAACGCTTTACCATTATATAATATTTGACCGCTATCAGGTTGAAATAAGCCTATAAGGCATTTCATTAAAACTGTCTTTCCGCTTCCACTGGTTCCTATAATCAGATTGCATTTACCATCATCCAAAACCGCGTTTACATCGTTGAGGATCGTTTTGGCGCCAAACCCTTTTTTTAAATTTTTTATTTCAATCATATAAGTATTTCAAATTTCAAAGAATATAGATCTCGCTCTTGCCAGCTTCTGGTGACAAGCCACTGTTACACTAAAGCTTCTTAAAGCTTCGGAGGGTGGTTATAATAATATTGCCGATAGTATATAGTCTGCAAATAATATCAATACGCAACTTACTACTACTGCTCTTGTACTCGAACGCCCAATCTCAAGTGCGCCACCCTCTACATAAAATCCAAAATATGCCGGAATACTGGAGATTATAAAAGAAAATGTGTATGCTTTCACAAGCGCAAAAAATACATTATAGGGTACGAAATTTTGCTTCAACCCCTTATCAAATTCATCTGTTGACAAGATGCCAGACCCTATGCCGGCAATCCGGCCGCCTAATATGCCCAGGCCGGTAGCTATTACTACAAGCATAGGAATCACCAGCATCGCTGCAACGATCTTCGGAAGTACCAGGTATGCTTTGGTATTAATACCCATAATCTCTAGTGCATCTATTTGTTCACTAACACGCATATTACCCAGCTCACTTGCTATTTTACTACCAACTACACCTGCGAGCACAATACATACCAGGGTAGGAGCAAATTCAAGTAGCACCGTATCACGAACGATCTGTGCAATGGATGATTTAGGTATGAGCGGACTCACCAATTGATAAGCAGTCTGCACTGCTGATACCGCACCTATAAAAAAGGAGATGATCGCAACAATGCCTAAAGAACCTATCCCGATATCTGAACACTGGTGCATAAATTCTTTCCAGTACACTTTATAGTTCTCAGGCCTGGTGAACATTCCTCTAATAAAAAGCAGAAAGCGACCGATCTCGTTAAATAGTTTCATTTGTGATATTAATTAATGAATTAACAACGTTGTAATTTTTTTTAACACAGAGAAAACAGGAGGGAAGAAACACAGAGGACACAGAGAGGTTTCCTCAGTGTTCTCCGTGTTTCCTCCTCCGGTTGTTCTCTGTGTTAAAAAGAAACTCATGATATTATTGCTTTTTCAATCTCTTCCACCAAACTGAACGTTTTTCAATTTCTTCTATTGTAGCCTTACATTTTATCTGGGCGTCAACAACAGCTATGAGCGCCATATTATAAATGCTTCGTACCGAACTTCCCAGCTGCAATACATGAACAGGTTTTTTTAGTCCTAGTAAAATCGGACCAATTGCATCAGCACCACCAACTTCTTTCAGTAAATTATAGGCAATGTTCCCTGCCGCTAAATTGGGAAAAATAAGCGTATTTACGTCCTGGTCAGCCAATTCGCTGAATGGATAATTGTCGCGCATGATCTCGGTATTAAAAGCCATGCTGGCCTGCATTTCGCCATCTACGATCAGCGAAGGATTTCTTTTCTTAACTAGTTGCCTTGCATCGGCCACCATCTGTGCTTCAGGACTATTACTGCTGCCAAAATTAGAATAGCTTAGCATGGCGATACGAGGGGTAACATTAAAGTTCCGTACTTCCTTTGCCACCATCAACGTAATGTCTGCCAGCTCTTCCGCGGTAGGATTAAAGTTAACAGTAGTATCTGCTAAAAACAGCGGGCCTTTTTTAGTGAGCAGCAAATACATACCGGCTATCTTTTTTACGCCGTCTTCAGTGCCAATAATTTGCAAAGCCGGACGAATGGTATCCGGATAATTCTTGGTTAGTCCTGAGATCATTGCGTCTGCATCACCGGTTTCCACCATCATGCAGCCAAAATAGTTTCTATCGAACATTTCTTTAAGTGCCTCGTAATGGTTCACTCCGCGGCGTTGTCTCTTGCAAAAATATATTTCACCATATTCTTTTCTCTTGCCTTCCTGCTCATCGCTCGTTGGGTTAATGATCGGCAATCCCTGAATATCTATCCTGTTTTGAAGAGCAATAGACCGTATCTTGGTTTCATCGCCCAAAAGGATAGGGTAGGCTACGGCTTCGTCAAAAACAATCTGAGCAACCTTCAACACTTTAATATTATCTGCTTCAGCAAATACAAGCCGTCGGGGTTCACGCTTCGCCTTACTGCCTATAGCCCTTAGCAATTGATTGTCTAAACCTAACCGGCGATGTAATTCCTCTGAATAAGCATCCCAGTTTTCTATTTGCTTTTGTGCAACACCGCTTTCCATGGCAGCTTTAGCAACAGCGGGTGCCACCGTTACCAGTAAACGAGGATCGAGCGGTTTGGGAATAATATAATTTTCGCCAAATGAAATTGTTTTCTCATTATATGCGAGGTTCACAATATCAGGCACAGCGGATTTTGCCATTTCAGCAAGCGCATGAACGGCTGCGAGCTTCATAGCTTCGTTAATTCTTGTTGCTCTAACGTCCAGGGCCCCACGAAAAATGAATGGAAAACCAAGTACATTATTTACCTGGTTGGGATAATCACTACGGCCGGTGGCCATAATTATATCTTTTCTTGCTGTTGTAGCGATTTCATAGGGTATCTCCGGGTCAGGATTGGCCATGGCAAATACGATCGGGTTTGGTGCCATACTTTTTACCATGTCAGCGGTAACCACATTTCCTACACTCAATCCAACAAATACATCGGCATCTTTAAGAGCGGATGCAAGCGTTGCCTCCGGGTTTACGTTAGCAAACTGTAGCTTATTTTCTTCAAGGTCTGTCCGGCCTGCATGGATTACACCATCTTTATCGAACATGGTAAAGTTTTCAGGCCGGGCGCCTAATGCTTTGTATAGTAAAACGCAGGCCATTGCAGCGGCACCTGCTCCATTGATCACAAACCTCACTTTGCCGATTTCTTTCTTCTGTAATTCCAGTGCGTTTAACAAAGCAGCACTGCTGATAATTGCGGTGCCATGCTGGTCATCATGCATTACAGGAATCTTCAGTTGTTCTTTTAGTTTTTGTTCTATATAAAAACATTCAGGAGCTTTGATGTCTTCGAGGTTTATTCCACCGAAGGTAGGCTCAAGTGATTTTACGATCTGAACAAATTTCTCAGGATCAGTTTCATTGATCTCTATATCGAACACATCAATATCGGCAAAAATTTTAAACAGTACTCCTTTACCTTCCATCACGGGTTTACTGGCTTCAGGGCCAATATTTCCCAGTCCTAAAACTGCGGTTCCGTTACTGATAACTCCTACAAGGTTTCCTTTGGCGGTATATTTATAAACTTCTTCAACGTTATGAAAAATTTCCTTGCAGGGTTCGGCTACTCCCGGGGAATATGCCAGCGAAAGGTCGCGTTGTGTTTTGGCATCTTTAGTAGGAACTACTTCAATTTTTCCTGGCCTTCCTTTGGAATGATAATCCAAAGCCTGTTCCTTTCTTAGTTCTTTTTGCATAAGTTGGTTTTAGATTCCTGTCAGGAAGCAAAGGTATGTTGTTTCGGCTTTCAGCTTTCAGCTGCCAGCTTTCAGCAGAACCTGTATTGTTTGGAAACCTCCTTTGGAATAGAACTCCAAACTTTAACCCGATCCTAAACTTGTGTTACGTTAACTCTAAAGTAACGCATTCTGCTTTCAGCAGTCAGCTATCAGTCAGCAGATCAATGTGTATTAAGTTTCCTCCTGATACCTGATAGCTGACGGCTGATAGCTTATTCTACCATCGCTCCTAACCATGCCATTATTTCCATGCCTGTTTCAATGGCGCTTTCATCAACATTGAATGTAGGTGTGTGAACACCTGAGGTAATACCTTTTTCTTTGTTCATAACGCCAAGACGAAAAAAACATCCGGGTATAACCTGAGAATAATAACCGAAATCTTCAGCACCCATTCTCAGTTCAGTTTCCAGCACATTGCTTTCACCCATAAATGATGCAGCCTGTTTGCGTGCAAGCGTATTCAGGGTTTCATTATTATAAACGGTTGGATAACCGACATCAATATGCAGGTCGATTTCTGCACCCATACTATGAACCAGTTCAATAGCTTGTTTGCGGATTAGCTCGTGTGCCTGAAAGCGCCATGCCTCATCCATCGCCCTGAAGGTGCCCATCATCTTCACTTCGCTGGGTATCACATTAGTAGTGTAACCACCCTGGAACGAAGTGATTGATAAGACAGAAGGAGAAAATGGATCGCGGTTACGGCTGATGATCTGTTGTAATGCTACTACCAGATGGGATCCTATCAGAATGGTATCCCTGGTTAAGTGAGGGGCTGCGGCATGCCCACCCATGCTTTTAATGGTTATGTAGATTTCATCGGCGCTGGCCATTACTTTGCCACCCCGGAAGCTGAGTTTGCCTGCTTCCAGACTTGGGTGAACATGCAGGCCGAAAATAGCCGAAGGTGCCGGGTCTTTCAATACCCCTTCTTTAATTAATAAACTGGCACCACCCGGGTTACGTTCTTCTCCCGGCTGAAAAATCAGCTTGATGGTACCTTCCCATTCATCCTTAGTAGCATCAAGAATTTTAGCGGCTCCCAGTAGTACAGCAGTATGCACATCATGTCCGCATGCGTGCATGATGCCTTCATTTTTTGATTTGTAAGGAACCTCATTTTCTTCTCTAATAGGAAGGGCATCCATGTCTGCACGAAGTGCTATTATTTTTTTATCAGGATTTTTACCCTGGATCATTCCTATAACACCAGTGGTAGCCTTAATTAGGAACGGTATGTTTAATTCTGATAATTTATGCTGAACCAGCAGGGAAGTTTCAAATTCTTTATAACTTAACTCAGGGTTTGCATGAAGGTGACGGCGAACATCTATAAATTCTGCAGTGTATTGTTTTGCAAGTTGATGGATTTTTTCTTTCAACATAATTTAATGATTAATGATTAATTATTAATGATTAACGGGTAACGATTAACGAAGCAACTATCCGTTAATCATTAATCATTAACCATTAATCATTGCTCCGCTGTTTCAATTTCCGGTCTCACTTCAATTACATCTCTTACAATAAATAAATTACCGGGAAAATCTTTTGACAGGCTAGACAGGTATTCTTCGGCTTCCTGTCTTGTTTTGAAATTGCCTACTTTTAAACGGAAATATGGGGACTGATATTGGATATAAGCTTTTAATTCAGGATATAACTGGTACACTTTGGTTTTTGCATCTATTGCGGCTTTGCGGTCATTTGTATTGATGACCTGTATCCGGAAACCAGGCATATTACGGCGATTGGCACGGGTTGTTTCTTCATTTATCTGGGCTTGTTTTTTAATCAGCAAGTTAATGCGGGGATCTTTAATGATAGTTACTGAAGTTGAATCAGTTTGTGCAGATGCATTAAATGCAAAACCTATTAATAAAATCCAGAACAACTTCTTCATATAACTTTCTTGAGTGGCGAAGGTAAGAAATTGGTTGGGAGATGATTAAAAACCTTCCCCACCCTTTTATAAAAAATTAACGATGCTTTAATACGCAACACTAAAATCCGGATCACCGGTAACAATTGCTACGCTTGCACTGCATCCTAACCGATCTGCACCCGACTCCACCAATGCTTTGGCAAATTGGAAGTCCCTGATGCCGCCTGCCGCTTTAATTTTTACTTCTTCAGGTAAATGCTTTCTCATTAGTTGAACCGCTTCTATACTGGCGCCTTTTTCAGCATAACCCGTGGAAGTTTTCATAAAATCAATTTCCAGCATTCCAATCGTATTACAACATTTTATAATTTCGTTATCAGTCAAAATCCCGCTTTCAATAATTACTTTCAGGATTTTGTTTTTTTTATGCACTACATCAACCAGTAACTTCACTTCTTTCTGCAAGTAATTCCAGTCATTCATCCTTAATGCTATCAGATTTATCACCATGTCCAATTCATCTGCACCATCTACCAATGCTAAAATCGCTTCCGATAATTTTGCTTCTGTGGCAGCGTAACCGAAAGGGAAACCTATCACAGTAGCTATTTTTACTTCAACGGGCGCCAGCAAAATTTTAGCCCTCTTTACAAATGGCGGGGGCACACAAACAGCGGCAAAACTATAAGCCGCCGCTTCAGTACATAATTTTTTTATTTCTTCAAAAGTACTGGCAGGCTTTAACAACGTATGATCGATAAGTTGTGATAAATTCATATATCAAGTCCGTGATTTAATATGAAAAAAAATAAAATTAGTGATTCCAATTACATTATGTTCTTAATTTGCAGTTCCAATCTCAAAATCTAAGATTAATCATACTAACATGAGAAAACTACATCCGATAGCATCGGGCAGGAAAATGCTATTGTTTCTTGCAGGAATCTTTTATTTAAGTAATGGTTTTACACAAGTTACCTTTCCTGTAAACGGGGTTGCTGAACCAAAAGAAAGATGTTACGGTTTTACTCATGCCACTATTGTAAAGGATGCGCAAACTACGCTTACCGATGCTACAATGGTAATTAGAAAAGGCAAAATCGTTGAGATCGGGAAGAGTGTAATCTTACCGAAAGATGCAATTTCAATAGATTGTAAGAGTAAGTATATTTATCCCTCCTTTATAGATATCTACAGTGATTACGGAATAACTACACCACAACGTACCGCTGCAGGATTCGATTTTCGGGGACCCGGACAACTTACCAGCAATACTAAAGGAGCATATAACTGGAACCAGGCCATAAAACCCGAAACAGATGCATTTAAACTTTTTGCCGTTGATAATGTAAAGGCAAAACCCTACCGCGAATCTGGCTTTGGAACTGTGATGACCCATGTTAAAGATGGTCTCGCAAGGGGTACCGGTGCAATAGTTACGTTGGCTGATGAAAAGGAGAACCTGGTAATGATCAAAGAAAAAGCATCTGCAAATTACTCCTTAAATAAAGGAACATCTACGCAGAGTTATCCGGCATCTTTAATGGGCAGCATAGCTTTACTACGTCAAACCTATCTTGATGCTCAGTGGTATAAAAGCAAGCCAGCAGGTGAAGGTGTCAACCTGAGCCTGGAAGCCTGGACAGCAAATCAAAGTTTGCCACAGGTATTCGATGGTTCAGATAAATGGAATGATATCAGGGCAGACAGGATTGGCGACGAGTTCGGCGTTCAATATATTATTAAAGGTGGTGGAAATGAATACCAGCGCATTAAAGAAATAGCTGCTACAAAAGCTACTTACATTTTATCGCTCAATTTTCTGGAAGCGCTGGATGTAGAAGACCCCAATGATGCCCGCTTTATTTCTTTGGGCGATATGAAAGCCTGGGAAATGGAGCCATCAAATCCGGCGGCACTGGAAAAAGCCAATATTCCTTTTGTATTAACTGCTGCAGATTTAAGAAGTGTAACCCAATTTATGACCAACCTCCGTAAGGCATTCGATTACGGATTAACAGAAGCCCGGGCTTTTGATGCGTTAACCAAAGCACCCGCCACTCTTATGGGTGTATATGACCAGGTTGGAAGCCTGGAATCAGGTAAACTGGCTAATTTTCTAATAACAACCGGACCTGTCTTCAATGATAAAACGGTTATTCTTCAAAACTGGATCCAGGGAATTAAATATGCTGTGAAGGAAGATGACTGGACGGATATTAAAGGCATTTACAATTTAACGATCACTTCTGCTGATGGAGGTTCTTCCAATTATACACTCCACGTAAAAGGAGCGAGCTCCGCTTCTGTTATCGCAAAAGATACGCTTACAGCAAAGTTTAATTATGACGCCAGACTTATAAAATTGAGTTTTTCTAATACGCCTGTGCCCAGAAGGCAACAAGTTGGTGGGGGCGGAAATCCTACGGATTCAAGCAGGAGAAACTTTCCCCAGGGAGGCGGTGGTTTCAGAGGCGGTGGTGGCGGTGTCCCCAGTGCTTCTATACGTTTAGGCGGTACCAGCAGCGGCACAACCTGGCAGGGTAACGGAGAAGATTCCACAGGCGGAAAAGTTCAATGGACTGCCGTTTGGGTGAAATCTACCCCACTCACAGATAGCGCGCACCGTAAACAACCGGTAGTGATTGGAAGAATGAAATTCCCTTTTGACGGATATGGTTGGGATTCAATGCCAAAGCAACAAACCCTGCTTTTAAAAAATACCACCGTGTGGACGGGTGAAAAAGAAGGCCGTTTGGAGAATACGGATGTGCTGCTTAAAAACGGCAAGATTGCCCAGGTAGGAAAGAATATCACCGACGCCTCAGCCAAAATTATAGACGCATCCGGTAAATACGTTACCGCAGGAATCATTGATGAGCATTCTCACATAGCAGCAGCCTCTATCAATGAAGGCGGACAATCAGTAAGTTCTGAAGTGCGGATCGCGGATAACCTGAACCCTGAAGATGTAAATATTTACAGGCAGTTAAGCGGTGGTGTTACATCCTCACATATTTTGCATGGCTCTGCTAATACTATCGGCGGACAAACACAACTGATCAAATTACGGTGGGGCTCAGACGATGAAGGCCTCAAGTTTAAAAACTCCGATCCGTTTATAAAATTCGCATTGGGTGAAAACGTAAAAAGAACGGTAGCTACTGCAAACAATCGTTTCCCGGATACACGTATGGGTGTTGAACAGGTGCTGGTAGACGCTTTTCAAAGAACCAGGGATTATGAAAAAGCATTGAACGATGCCGCTGCAGCTAATAAAAACAAAGGCGCTACTCCTATAGTGGTGAGAAGGGATCTTGAACTGGACGCCCTTCTGGAAATATTGAACAAGAAAAGGTTTATCACTGCTCATTCTTATATTCAAAGTGAAATTACTATGCTGATGCGCGTGGCTGAAAGATTCGATTTTCGGGTGAATACTTTTACGCATATACTGGAAGGTTATAAAGTTGCCGATAAGATGAAAGCCCATGGCGCAAATGCTTCCACCTTCTCAGACTGGTGGGCATATAAAATGGAGGTTCAGGACGCTATTCCTTATAATGCAGCTTTAATGCAGCAGGTAGGATTGAATGTTTGTATTAACTCTGATGATGCTGAAATGGCACGCCGCCTTAACCAGGAAGCTGCAAAAGGTGTGAAGTATGGGGGTTTGTCTGAAGATGATGCATGGAGAATGGTAACCATAAATCCGGCTATAGCGTTACATGTCAATGACCGTGTAGGAAGTATCAAAGCCGGTAAGGATGCAGATGTGGTGGTATGGAGCGATAACCCGCTGAGCATTTATGCAAAACCTGAACAGACAATTGTTGATGGTATCATTTATTTCGATAAAGATCATGATTTGGAATTACGCCGGCAGATTGCAACAGAGCGTAACCGCCTGGTGCAGAAAATGCTGGGTGAAAAAAGAGGTGGCGCAACAGTGCTGCCGGCTATACCGACTATGCAGGTATTGTTAAGCTGTGGTGATCATCAGCACCGCGAAGGATTAACCACTATGGAACTGGAAGATGTAAATGATAACAATTAAAAAAACGATCATGAAAAAAGTATTCTTCTCAATAAGTATGTTGCTTTTTATAACCGGTAATATCATAGCCCAGGATGATGTATATCCGGCTAAAGCTGAAACCGGTGCTATTTTTATTACCAACGGAACTATTCATATCGGTAATGGACAAGTGGTAAACAACGGCACGATAGAAATAAATAATGGTAAAATTATATCGGTAAAAGAAAGTGGTGCTGCTACAACACCCGGAGCGCAGGTTATTGATGCTAAAGGAAAACAGGTGTATCCCGGATTAATATTATCCGTAACTGATCTTGGTCTAAAGGAAATTGGAAGTGGCGTAAGGGGGTCCAACGATTACAACGAATTAGGAGAGTTTAATCCTAGCGTAAGATCTATAGTGGCTTATAATACTGACTCCAAGATCATTAATACTTTAAAAGCCCAGGGTATTTTGCTTGCCGGAGTAGCACCCGGAGGAGGTGTGATATCAGGGTCGTCTTCTGTTGTTCAGCTGGATGCCTGGAACTGGGAGGATGCTACTTATAAAATAGATAATGCCATGCATATGGATATGCCTACTTTAATCAGCCGGCCTGTACGCCGCGGTGGTGGTGGTTTTCCGGGGGGCAGGAACCTTGATGGAGGTGCAGCTGTAGATCCGCTGAAGCTGGGAATGGAACGTATAGCAAAGATCAAAGATTTTTTCCGGCAGGCAAAAGCTTACAGTGATGAGCCGGTTCATAAAGAAATCAACCTGAAATTCCAGGCTGTAAAACCATTGTTCGACAAAAAACAAAAATTGTTTATTCATTGCGACCAGGTGAAACAAATGCTGGTAGCAATAGATTTTATAAAAGAATTTGGTTTTGATGTGGTAATAGTTGGCGGCAGTGAAAGCTGGCAAATTGCTTCGCTGTTAAAACAAAATAATATTGCTGTGGTATTGCAGGACGAGCACAGCTTACCTGCAACAGAAGATGATGACGTAGACCAGCCTTATAAAACACCTGCCATGTTACAAAAAGCAGGAGTATTGTTTGCAATGAATGACAATAATGAGGAAACAAGGTACCGCAACCTTGCATTTAATGCCGGCACTGCAGCCGCTTATGGTTTAGGAAAAGAAGGTGCATTACAGGCAATTACCCTGAATGCTGCCCGTATTTTAGGGGTGGATGATAAAACGGGTTCCCTGGAAGCTGGTAAAGATGCTAATATCGTAATCAGCGAAGGTGATATCCTGGATATGAAAACCAGTATTGTAACCCAGGCGTTCATCCAGGGAAGGATGGTAGATCTTAATAATAAACAGAAGCAATTGTATGAAAGATACAAAGGCAAGTATCAGTTGAAGCCTTTCTGATTTTCATAAAGAAATATATTTAATAAGCAAGGTTCAATACTTAAGATTCAATTGAAGAAGTGAAGCTACTATGTTCTAAGCTGATCATTGTTTATTCAATGTTGTTGCCTTAACAAGTTTATACTGGTCTTCCCTTCTTCCTTGAAGGACGATTTGTTTGGATATCATTGTGTCCCTTTGCTATTTTTATAATCCGGATTTCAAGACATTATCTGGATGTATGACGTTAATAATATGATTTAGAAAGCAGCACCTGTAATGGGCTGCTTTCTTTTGTTTCTTACATTCGCTGAAAGTCTTTACTACAACATGAAAAGTTTTTACTTATTTTTTTTGATTTGCACGCTTGGAAGTCCTGTATTATCGCAGGTGCAATCTCCCGAACAATTTTTGGGTTATAAACTGGGTACAAGGTTTACTCCTCACTGGAAAATTGTTAACTACTTTAATTATGTGGCGCAACAATCTCCTGCTACAGTTAAAGTGGAACAATATGGCCTTACCAATGAAGGAAGGCCCCTTATTTTATGTTATATCGGAACCGCGGAAAATAGTAGTAACCTGGATGCTATCCGCAAAAACAACATGCGCCTGGCAAATCTTTCATTTGACAGAATGGCGGCTAACGAAAATACTCCTGCTATCGTTTGGCTGAGTTATAATGTTCATGGCAATGAAACTTCTTCCTCCGAAGCCTCCATGCTTACTTTGTTCGCTCTGATTGATCCATCAAACAGCAAAACAAAAGAATGGCTTAAGAATACGGTCGTGATCATTGATCCATGCGTAAACCCGGATGGTCGTGACCGTTATGTAAACTGGTTTACTTCAATGGTTGGTCCACAATATAACCCTGATCCGCAGGCAAGAGAACATCATGAGCCCTGGCCAGGTGGCAGAACCAATCATTATAACTTTGACCTTAACAGGGACTGGGCCTGGCAAACACAGTTGGAAACCCAGCAGCGGTTAAAAAAATTCAATCAATGGTTACCGCAAGTGCACGTTGATTTTCATGAAATGGGTTATAACTCCCCTTATTTTTTCGCTCCTGCGCAGAAGCCTTATCATGAAGTAATTACTGACTGGCAAAAAGATTTTCAGTTACTCATCGGTAAGAATAATGCAAAATATTTTGACCAGAACGGCTGGTTATATTTTACAAAGAGTGGGGGATACGATTTGTTCTATCCGGGTTATGGAGATACTTATCCAACCTATCATGGCGCTATAGGAATGACCTTTGAACAGGGTGGTGGCGGTGCCGGCGGATTAGGCATCCTTAACGCGGATGGAGATACGCTTACACTTGTTGATCGGGTAATGCACCATTATACTACCGGACTGTCAACGATTGAAACTGCTTCTCAAAATTCTGCAAGGCTTGTTAAAGAGTTTCATAAGTTTTATAATGATGCAGTAACAAATTCTGTTGGTGAGTATAAAACCTATCTTGTTAAACGCCGGTCAACCAGCGCTGACCTGGAAGCCGTATTAAAGAAATATCTTGATAATAATGGTATAAGTTATGGTACTGCCAGTGCAGCCGCAAACTACAAAGGCTTTAACTATAATACGGGCAAAGAAGAAGCTGTTGTTGTGGAAAAGCAGGATATCATAATAAGCGCTTATCAGCCTGGGTCTGTAATACTGAAAGTGTTGTTTGAACCAAAGACAAAGCAGCCTGAAGTAGTATCCCGGCCTTATGATATTACTGCCTGGGCACTGCCTTATGCTTTGGGATTGGAGGCTTATGCCATAAGAGAAAGGATCGTTCCTTCAGCACCTGGAAATCAGGACATGTATGATTCTGCTGCACCAAAGCCTGAACTAAAAAATGCTTATGCTTATATTATTCCATGGAAAAACTTTTCTTCAGCCAGGGTACTGGCCCGGTTATTAAAAGCGGGTGTACGCGTACGTTATGAAGACCAGCCTTTTACAGCAGCAGGAAAAGATTATGATGCCGGTACACTTGTTGTAACCAAAACTGCTAACGCAAAATTCGGAGACAATCTTTACGATAAAATATACCAGGCTGCTTACCAGAAAAAGGATTATCACTATAAAATTGATCCGGTAACAACAGGCTTTGCCGATAAAGGCGGAGACCTGGGCAGTAACAGGGTTCATTTAATACAGACTCCAAAAATCGCACTGATAACTGGTGAAGGAACAGATGCAAGCTCTGCAGGCGCATTGTGGTTTTTCTTTGAAAAAGAGCTGGATTACCCGGTTACTTTGATTAACCAGGCTGATGTGGCAAGAGCTGATCTCAGGCAATACAATACGATTATTATGCCCGATGCCGCCAGGTATCGTTTCCTGGAAGAAAAAGCGGTGAATGACCTGTTGAAATCCTGGGTTCGCCAGGGTGGTAAACTGATTGCTTTGCAAGGTGCTGTTGAACAATTAACTACTGCCGACTGGGGACTGAAAATTAAAACCGACACAGATAAAAAGAAGAAGGAATCGGCTGAAGATTCTGCCTTATACGGGATTGTAAAACAATATGGCAACAAGACAAAAGAAGATTTGTTATCACTTAATTCCGGCACCATTTATAAAGTGCAACTTGATAACACACATCCGTTAGCCTTTGGCTATCCTGATTTTTATTTTACCCTTAAACAGGATAACACCGTATATGATTTTATAAAAGAGGGTGGCTGGAATGTTGGGGTTATTAAAAAGGATAATTATATAAGTGGATTTCTGGGAAGCAAGGCTCAGGAAAAATTAAAAGATGGATTGTTGTTCGGAGTCCAGGAAATGGGAAAAGGCGGCATTGTATATTTGGCTGATGAAGTAATGTTCAGAAGTTTCTGGGAAACGGGAAAATTGTTGTTTTGTAATGCTGTATTTATGGTGGGGCAATAGAGATTAGGTATCAGCTGTCAGCTGTCAGCTATCAGCCGTCAGGAGGAAGCGACAGCAATATATTTCAGGTTGTTTAATTATTGCATTATGTGATATAAATAAAAGGCGTAACGACCTGTAAAGTTTTTAGAAACCTCACAGGTCTGAGAGAAGAATAGTTTCCTTCCCCCAAGACCTGTGAGGTTTTTAGAAACCTCACAGGTGGTTCTCGCTTTTTAAGACTTTAAATTCCAAATCTAGAAATCTAATTTCTAACTAAATAACATTACATACTTAACATTATCCAACTTAGTTTATGCATAAAATTGCTTTTGTTTTATTTTTCTTCACGTCATTGCATTCAAGTGCCCAAACACCACAGGCATTGTCTTCATCGGATATATTGCTGGGATTGAAAAAATTAAATGTCTTGGGCTCGGTTCTGTATGTTGCTGCTCATCCGGATGATGAAAATACCCGCTTACTGGCATATTTCGCCAAAGGAAAATTATATCGTACCGGCTATCTATCGCTAACCCGTGGCGATGGCGGACAGAACCTGATCGGCAATGAACAGGGTGTAGAATTAGGATTGGTACGCACCCAGGAATTATTATCTGCCAGGAGGATAGATGGCGCCGAACAATTTTTTTCAAGGGCATTCGATTTTGGCTTTTCAAAGAGCACCAATGAAGCCCTGACCATTTGGAACAAGGATAAGATACTTTCCGATGTAGTTTGGGTGATCCGTAAATTTCATCCGGATGTTATTATTACGCGTTTCCCGCAGGATAGCCGCGCGGGTCATGGACATCATTCGGCTTCTGCCGTGCTTGCAGTGGAAGCATTTACTGCTGCTGCTGATCCAACAAAATTTCCTGAGCAACTAAAATATGTAAAGCCCTGGCAGGCTAAACGCATACTTTGGAACACTTTCAATTTTCAGGGTGCCAATACCACCAGTGAAGACCAGTTTAAATTTGATGTAGGTATATTCAATCCCATTTTAGCTAAGAGTTATGGAGAGATAGCTTCTGAAAGTCGCAGCCAGCATAAAAGCCAGGGCTTTGGAGGATTGCGCCAGCGGGGTCCTGCACCGGAATATTTTTCAGTTTGGAAAGGTGATGCTCCCAAGAAAGATCTTTTAGACGGGGTAGATGTTTCCTGGAGCAGGGTAAAAGGAGGCATTCGCATACAGCAACAGGTTGATGGTATCATTAACAGTTATTCTTTATTTGAGCCGGGAAAGTCAGTTAAAGCCCTGGTTGATTTGTATAAAAATGTAGAAGCTCTTGATGATGATTATTGGAGACCTCAAAAACTGAAAGAGATTCAACAACTCATTGAAGCCTGCAGCGCCTTGTGGATAGAAGCCACAACAACCGAACACCTGGCCGTTCAAACAGACTCATTGCCAATAATATTTTTTTTAAATAACCGCAATGGAAACAACATCACTGTTAAAAGCATTACACTGCAAAATATTGATACGGTGTTGAACCGTCCGCTCGAGTCGAATAAAAACCTGGAGTTCAGAAGGTTTATTAATATTCCTGATACTATTCCTATCACTCAACCTTATTGGCTGGTAAACCAAATGAGCAAAGGTTCTTTTGATGTAAGAAATCAATTGCTTATTGGAAACGCAGATAACGAAGCAGCTTTTAATGCCCGGTTTATAGTAAATATCGAGGGACACGATTTTGAAATAATACGACCTGTAAAACAAAAAATTTCAGATCCTGTAAAAGGTGAATTATATGAGCCTGTAGTAGTGGTGCCGCCTTTACTAATAACTGTTGATAAAAGCTTGCTGGTTTCGGCAACTCCTGTTTCCCAGACCATGCACTTTTCGGTAAGGGCATTAAAAGATATTGCTTCTCCCAGGCTTTCTGTTTCTGATAGCAAACAATGGCAGGCTGATAATATAGGAACCGGTTCCTCTCCCAAACTTGAAAAAGGCAGTGAAACAGATTTTCCTGTAAGTGTAAAACCTATTGTAAAAGAAAGGTCTAATGGAACACAAACAATCACCGGACTTGTTGGTGGCAATGGTAAAACTTTCAGTAGTTCCCTTCGTACGATAAATTATGATCACATACCGAACATTAATTATTTCAGGATGCCGGATGTTAACATAGTTACACTGGATCTTAAAATTGCGGGAAAAAAAATCGGATATATTGAAGGAGCGGGAGATTATGTGCCGGCTGCCCTTATTCAAATGGGATATGAAGTTACCTTGCTTAATGATAACAATTTGGGTAATCTGAGCCTTTCACAGTTTGATGCCATCGTTGCAGGTGTCAGGGCTTACAATATCAGGGAATCACTGAATGCCAATTATGGAAAATTAATGCGGTATGTTGAGGAGGGTGGAAATCTTATCGTTCAATATAACACCTCAAACCAGATAGGGCCTGTAAAAGCTAAAATAGGTCCATATCCGTTTAATATCTCACGTAATCGTGTTACTGATGAGAAGGCTGAAATGAAAATCCTCAAACCTCAGCACCAGGTATTGAACTTTCCCAATAAAATAGTAGCAGCCGATTTTGAAGGATGGGTTCAGGAACGCAGTATTTACCATGCTCAGAACTGGGACAGTCATTATGAAACAATTTTTTCGATACATGATCCTGATGAACCAGGAGACGAAGGAAGTTTGATCATTGCTAAGTATGGTAAAGGAATTTTTGTATACACCGGGTTGGTATTTTACCGCGAGTTACCTGCCGGTGTTCCGGGAGCTTACAGGTTATTGGCAAATTTGATTGGTTTGAATAAGCTGAAGGGGTTTTGAACTGTGATTTAACTGATTTAATGACGGACTATGATGTCTATGATGTCATAGTCCGTCATTAAATCAGTTAAATCACAGTTCAGACGTTTGTCAGGTTAAAAAGAATCTTACAAAATTATTAAGATCATAAAAATAACTTAATCAGAATTACTGTTTAGGTTTACAGCTAGAATTAATTATTACATTATGAGCAATCCTTCAGAACAAAGACGTAGTATCACCATTGTGATAGTGGTTATTGTTGGGTTGGTTATTGGATTGTTTATAAAGCGCGTCCCTTTAGGATTGTTGATTGGTGTTGTGTTAGGTTTGCTTGCTTCCGGACTTTCTTCCAAAAGAAAATGATCTGTATGAAAGATGATATAAAAGAAAAAGTTCCTGTATTTCATTCCTGGAACCAGTGGTATGCTTTCGTAATACTGGTACTGGTAGTGCTGATCGTACTTTTTTCTTTTTTCACTAATTATTTTGCATGAGTCAGCCGGATTGGATAGTACTGGGAGTTACATTAATTGGGATTGTTGCCTATGGCTTATATAAAAGCAAAACTACCAGGAATCTTGATGGATACTTTTTAAGTAACCGCACTATGCCCTGGTACTTGATTTTATTAAGTATTATGGGAACCCAGGCCAGTGCTATAACGTTTCTTTCCGCCCCCGGCCAGGCTTACACGGATGGAATGCGCTTTGTTCAATACTATTTCGGTTTACCACTGGCGATGGTATTACTATGTATCACTTTTGTACCCATCTTTCATAAATTAAAAGTATATACAGCTTATGAATACCTGGAAAACCGTTTTGATGTAAAAACACGAACGCTTACATCCTTTCTTTTTTTATTACAGCGTGGTCTTTCCACCGGTATCAGCGTTTATGCACCCTCTATAATTCTTTCTTCTTTATTTGGCTGGAATATTTACTGGACGAATATTTTTATGGGTGGGCTATTAATTATTTACACTGTTAGTGGTGGCGCCAGGGCGGTAGCCTATACACAGCAATTACAGTTTGTTATTATATTTATTGGTATGCTGATAACAGCTTACATGGTAGTGCACCTGCTGCCGGAAGGAATTAATTTTATTGATACGCTTAAAGTAAGCGGCCGGCTAGGTAAATTAAATGTGATCACTACGGGCTATACCAGTAAGGGATTTAACTGGGATGACCGGTATAATATCTGGAGTGGGGTGATCGGCGGATTTTTTCTTGCCCTGTCTTATTTTGGAACGGACCAGAGCCAGGTTGGGCGCTACCTTACAGCAAAAACAATCTCAGAAAGCCGGATCGGTTTACTGATGAATGGCTTGGTTAAAGTCCCTATGCAATTTCTCATACTGTTGGTGGGTGCACTGGTATTTACTTTTTACCAGTTTAACCCGGCACCGCTTTTTTTTAATGAAACACAGGTAGTAAAAGTAGCATCATCATCTTACAAAGATTCATTGCACCTTATTCAACAACAATACACCCGGTTTTCAGCACAAAAGAAACAACTGGTAACGGACTTCATCAATGACTATAAAACAGGAAAAAATACAGAACAATCGGCTTCAGCTTTAAAGAAAGTAAACCTTGAAACCGAAAAGCTCCGTAACGATTTTAAGAATATTCTGAAAAAAGATGATGTTAAAGGCGACCACAATGATACTAATTATGTTTTTCTTCGTTTTGTGGTGGATTATATGCCCAAGGGATTGATAGGCCTTTTGATAGCAGTGATTTTCCTGGCTTCCTGGGGAAGTATTGCAGCGGCATTAAACTCACTGGCATCCAGCACCGTTGTTGATATTCATAAGAAGTTTGTAAACAAGGAATGCACGGAAGCTCATGATTATAAAATATCAAAATGGTACACATTCTCCTGGGGAATATTCAGCATTATTGTGGCCCAGTTTGCCGGTAACATGGGTAGCTTAATAGAAGCGGTGAATGTGTTGGGCTCTTTGTTTTATGGTGTAATACTTGGAATTTTTCTTGTGGCGTTTTACATGAAGAGGATCAATGGTAATGCAGTTTTTATTAGTGCAATACTGGTTGAAATTATTATCATATTATCTTTTATCTGGCCATGGATCATTCAAAAGTTTCCGGCGGTTATTGATAATATTCCTGGTACGCTAAACCGGTTTATGGGAGGCTTGTCTTCTATAAGTTTTCTTTGGCTGAATGCAATTGGTTCCATAGGAACCGCGCTGGCGGCCTTGGTTTTACAAATGTTTTTCAAAACAAAGCAGGAGAGATAAAGGTGCTCTTCTCCTATATAACTAGTGTCATGTCAACCTTAAATTGTCGCTTTGCTATCAGCCGTCAGCTATCAGCAATCAGGAGGAAATACATTATACATTAGCGTCCTGACCGCTGATAGCTGACGGCTGATAGCAACATTTACAGACATTATATGGTTGACACGACACTAGATCGGAAATCAGTTGGCCATCGGAGCAAAGAGTTTTGAACCACGAAGACACTAATGCACGAAGGAGCACAAAGTTTTAATATTCTTTTGTGTTTGTTTGAAAAAAATCTTTGTGCCTCTTCGTGCCTTGGTGTCTTGGTGCCTTGGTGTCTTCGTGGTTCAAAAACAACCAATGATCAGTGCAACTTATCCAGTTATCTTACCACGATGTTTGAATTTCAATTCATCAAGGACTCTGTGTTTAAAATTTTCTTACCCTTAAAGCTTTCAGTATAGGTTCAAGAAATACCGTCAACAATAGAATTGTTTGTTTAACGTTAGCAATTATAAATTTCCTGACTGCTGATAGCTACATCGATTATAAAGTTTTAGTTAGATCCAGATCTTATGATAAATTCTCCGGTTAAGTGAGCCCGAAATGGTTTGGTTAGTAAGGATGATTTGTAAAGACATTAAATCAGATGTGTCTTGAAGGCAAAGATCCTGCTATGAAAACTATGTATTTTTTACTGATTGCTATTTGTATTCTGAGAACCGGCTTCTCCCAGAAGCCATTAAAAGCTGATAAATTATTTAACACCGGTCGTTTTTATGGAAGAATAATAGATGCGTCTAATAATAAGGGCTTGGCTGCTACATCAGTTCAACTGATCCGAAGGAAGTTCGACAAGCTTACGCAAACCACCAAAGACATTCCATTAGACGGAATGCTGACATTAAAAAATGGCGACTTCAATTTTGAAAGCATTCCCTCATCATCTGATCTGACATTAGTGGTATCTGCATTGGGTTTTCAAAAACATGAGGAAAATATATCCTTAAATCAAAAGGGTGCAAAGAAGCAAGGAGTTGATATAGATCTGGGAAATATAAAGCTAAGCATAGATCTGAAATTATTGCAAACCGTTACGGTTATATCTAACAAGCCATCAATGTTTTCTGGTATAGACAGGAAGGTATTTAATGTTGAAAAAAATCTTATTGGTGCAGGAGGAACGGCTGAAGATGTAATGCGTAGCGTGCCTTCTTTATCAGTTGATATAGACGGCAATGTAACATTGCGAAACAGCTCGCCGCAGATATTTGTTGATGGAAGGCCTACTACTATGACGTTAGAACAAATACCGGCTGATGCTATGGAAAGTGTAGAGATCATAACGAATCCCTCTGCAAAATTTGATGCATCACGCGGCGGTGGAGGCATACTGAATATTGTTCTTAAAAAAAATCGCAAGGCTGGTTATAACGGATCATTAAAAACAGGAACTGACCAACACGGCAAGTATAGCTTCGGTGGAGATATTAATGTTCGTCAGAATAAAATTAATGTATTTGCCAGTATTAACTATCGTCAGCGTAAATCCATCTCAACAGGTAAAACAGACAGGCTCACAATTTTTGATAATACCATCACACACCTATATCAAACCGATAATAACATCCAGGAAAAATCTAACTTGTTTCTTCGGGCCGGTATTGATTATTTAATGGATAACAGGAACACCATCACTATTTCAGGATTTTTGTCAGATGGGCATTCCAATAGTCAATCAGGCGCTGACCTGCTTATTGATACGATGCATGCAAATGGTAAAAATTCTTCCTTTAGTCAACGTAAATCATTTCCCCAAAGCAGGTATAAAAATAATGGCGCCACTATCGGCTATAAACACCTGTTCTCAAAAGCAGGAAAGGAATGGACGGCAGATTTGAACTATGCAGGAACCTGTAATAACCGGAACAATATCATCAACACATCTTCTTATAATGTAATTGGTGAACCGTTAAGTAAACAGTTCAGTCAACTTATCAATGAAAACGGCAACAATTCAAATATCACTTTTCAAACCGACTATACAAACCCTGTTACAGAAAATTCAAAGGTTGAATTTGGAGTCCGTATCCAAATGAAAAATGCCGGCAGCCTTAATATTATCAGTTATAAAAATGATTCAGGAACATTTTTAAAAGTTCCGCAACTATCATCAAACTATCAGAATAAATATAAAGTGTTTGCAGGCTATGGAAGCTTTTCTAACAAGATTAATAAATTTGGTTATCAGCTTGGTTTGCGAATTGAAAGTTCTGGATATAATGGGAATGTTTTAACGGCTGGACTAACGGATACGGACACCCTTATTAACTATAGAAATAAATTTCCTTTCAGTCTTTTTCCCAGCCTGTTTTTAACGCAGCAAATCAGCAAAAACCAGCAATTACAATTCAGTATCACCAGGAGGATCAACAGACCTGATCTCTGGCAGCTGTTTCCATTTACTGATTATGCTGATTCATTAAATCTTAGCAGCGGTAACCCTAACCTTAAGCCAGAGTTCACATACTCTGCTGAACTGGCTTATGATAAAACTTTTTCAGGAAAAAATATGCTGCTGGCATCAGCTTATTTTAAGTATACCGATCAGTTGATTACTCCCATCCAGGAAAAGGAAATTAGTTTGATTACAAGTAAAGAAAATCTTATAAGCACTTTTATAAATGCAAGTTCAAGTTACACAGGTGGACTGGAATTGATTTATCGTCAGTCTTTGTATAGCTGGTGGGAAATGACTAGCAACCTGAATCTTTTTACATCAGCTATCAATCTTGCAAATGAGGCTGTTATCAATCAAAAAAATATTTACAGCTGGTTTGCCAAGCTAAATAACACATTTAAACTTCCTAAAAATTATTCATTAGAAGTGAGCAATGAATATAGTTCCAAAAGAGTGTTACCGCATGGCGGTGGAAAAAGCGGGGGTGGAAAAGATGGCATGGGTAATATCAGTCAGCTTCAATCTACATCACAAGGTTATTTAAGGCCGAAGCTTGAAGTAGATGCTGCTATCAGGTATGATTTTCTTAAAAATAAAAAGGCATCCTTAATGCTCCATGTAAGTGATGTATTCAGAACCGATGCAAACAATTTGTATTCTGAATCAATTTACTTCAGGCAAAACAGCTATCGCCTTAAAGATCCGCAGTACTTCAGGCTTCATTTTGCATGGCGATTTGGTAAGTTTGATGCTTCATTATTTAAACGTAAGAATAACAAAGCCGTTGAGGATTCGATCGATGATAGTGAACAGTAAAATTTTAACCACGGAGGAAACGCCAGAGTGGAAGAAGAGGTAACACAGAGGCGTCCTCTGTGTTACCTCTTCTTTTCCTCCGGCGTTTCCTCGGTGGTTAAAAAAATCTTACTTCATCGAAGCAATCAGCTTCTCATTCAATCTTACATAATCACTATTCTTAGCTTCTTTAGAAAGTTCAATTGACTTTTGAGCACTGGCAATAGCGCCTGCTTTATCACCAAGCTTAGACAGGATTTTTGCCTGCAGGTGAACCATATAATATGCTTTCGGATCAGCTTCCACTGCTTTAACGATCCACTCTTTAGCTTTTTTCAGATCTTTGCCATTATCAAAATAATAGGAGGCCGCTGCATAATAAGGTGGCTTATCTGTTTTCATGGCCTCAGCTATCTGAGTCATTATTTTGGTTTCAATATCAGTTTTAATAGGAAGTGTAATTTCAGTTTGTTCCCACATCATCCGAAGCTCACAACTGGTAGGTTTAACATTGGCAAACAACATAGTAAATGTTTCTACAGGTTCCTTTGTAAGGGTAGCTTTCGATGTAACCCTAACCACGTCGTTTTCTTCTTTATAGGCATCAGGAGCAGTAACCTCAAGTTGTTTGGTAATGATGATTGTCCAGCTATCCTTACCTGGGATGGTAAGCAAACCATATTTACCTGCCGGAACTGTTTTACCACCAATAATAACTTCATCACCAAAGGTTAGCGTAGTTGCCTGGTTAGCGCCCGTTCTCCAAACTTTTCCAAATGGTACTAAGTCGCCTACTACCTTTCTCTCTTTTTTACCGGGACGCGAATAAGATAACTCTATACTTGAAAGTCCAAAATCCTGTTTTATAGTTTGTGTAGGACTGGGAGAAGGGGTTTTTAATTGTGCGTAAGAATAGGACTGTAGAGTAACCACAATTAGTAATACGTTAAAAAATTTCTTCATGCTTAATAGTTTTATCTTCAAAATTAATTCATTGAAGCGTAGTAAACCCATGAAACATAATTTTAAAATTTAATTGTGATTACAGCTTTTTCCCTTTGATTTTTTAATACTTTCCAGGCAGGGCCTTCCTTGATCAAACGCAACGCTTCGTTATCCGTTTGTTTTGAAAGTGACTTTTCAATTTTAAAATCAGAGAGAGCACCATCTTCCCTAACAATGAATGATACCACCACCTCACCATGCATGTTGATGGTATCAGACGGATTTTTTTTATTGTTTTCAATATAACGGTTAAACGCCTGCAATCCAATTACAGGAATCGCATCCTGATCCTTTGGTAAAGGTTTAATTTTTTCTTCTTCTCTTTTTTTACTGGTTTCATTAAGTGACACTGTGGCCTGCCTGCTCTGCATAATTCTATTCTCTGATAATAAAGCTACCTTATCTTCGGAGTCATTTTGTACTATTAAACTATCCGTTTTTTTTTTGATTGAGGCACTTGCCATGGATGGTGACGGCGCTTGCATTACAATGACGGGAGTATCCCGTGGTTTTGATAGTTGCAGGTTTTTGTGAGCTTTTGGTTGGTATCGTTGAGGTTCAATTTCCAGGGTAGCAACGGATGTAGAATCAACTTTATTTTCTGTTTCCATAAGGATGGTATCTTGTTGATTGTTTTTTTGTTGAGGAGTTTTATATTGGCTGATCACTACGTCATTTGGTAAAGACCTGGTATTAGTCAGGTAATAGATCATAGAAACCGCCCCTGCTATTACCAGTATCATGGCAGCAACTTTCCACCCGCTGCTTTTAAAAAGAGAAATGATGTTGTTTTTATGCGTTGATTCAACCCTTAATGTTAAACGCCTGCGCAAATCTTCGAGATCAGCAGAGGTATCTATTTCGCTATGAGATTGGTTTTCTTTATAGCCTTCAATGGCATCAGCCAGGAAAGGGTCATCTAACGCAGCCAGTTCCAGCGCATGCATTTCTGAAGCAGGCATCTGTCCGTTTAGATAACGTTGTATGGTTGCTGCGTCATAGATATTATTATCGTTGCTCTTATCACTCAAAGTAATTGTTAATTGTTAATTGTTAATGATGATGTTTCACTATTATTACACCTTTACTGCTGAATTATTTTCCATACAGATTTTTAAATTCCTTTTACCGTTTTGTATCAGGCTTCTAACTTTGTTTAAATCTTTACCAGTAATAGCAGCAATTTCTTTGTAACACTTATTTTTTAAATAAAACAATTCAACAGTTTCTTTTTGATCAGTGACCAGCTTTTTTAGACACTGTTCCATTTTTTCCAGGTTAGCTTCCTTGTCAAGTACTGAATCCAGATGCATTTCTTCCCGTGATTGCATAACCGTAGTATCAAATTCTACTGTCTTCATGTTTCTCGGACTCCTCAGTTGCATCAGGCAGTGATTTTTAGCAAGTGTATACAACCAGCTTCTGAAATTTTCAATTTCATATTTTAATATTTTATGTAAAAGCTCTTCAAAGATGTGCATTACTGCATCCTTAGCCTGTTCCTGGTTCTTAAGATACTTAAGACAAACGCCATATACCAGTTCCATGTAAGGTTCGTATAAGGCACCCAGCAATTTTATGTCTTTTGATTGCTTGTACGCTGAAATCATTTCCAGTTCGGAAGTATCGGGGGTTGATATGTTTTTTAAAAAGGACAATTCTTTCTAAACACCAGGTAATTTATAGCAAAGAACGCAAAGAAATTTAAAATAGTCAGGAGCAATTTGGCATTCTTACATAATTCTTAACTGTCTTGTTTAAAAATTATTTTCCTTCTTATGTAATGTAATTAATCAGCGCATCAGCATATAAAACTATTTATATGCGAACTATAATCGTAAGCTCCATCCTGATTTTTTTAATAGCTGTATCATTTGGTATGCCCCGGCAAGTAACTGTTAAAGGCTTTATCAGGGATTTATATGGGAACCCTTTATCCGGTGTATTAGTTTTAGAAAAAGGTACAAACAATAGCACATCAACCGATATTACTGGTTATTTTACAATTGCCGTAAAAAGTAAAAAATCACAACTGGTGTATAAGGCCATTGGATATTCATTATCGGCAAAGTATACCATTTCAGGAAATTTAACCGTAGTAATGAAAGCAAATAAAAATCTCGCAGACAGTGCTGCATTGGCGACCAGAGACCTGTTACAAATTAACCGTGCACCTATGGTTTTAAAAGCAGATATTCCTCAATCTTCCAAAAGACGACTGTTGCCTGGAGTAGTATCTGATTACGGCCACATTAAATCATCCGGTCAGCCACGCGCCACTGTTATTAACCGCGATAAAAACCGGTACAGCCCGAAAGAAGAAGAGCAGAAAAAGAATAATGATTTTAACACAGAAGACTACGATGCTATTGTTGAGAACCGGTTTCTTACTGTTAATGACAAGCCGTTATCAACGTTTTCTATTGATGTAGACGCAGCTTCTTACAGTAATGTCCGTCGCTATTTACAAATGGGAGAGTTGCCTCCTGCGGGTTCAGTAAGAATAGAAGAGATGATCAATTATTTTCACTATGATTATCCGCAGCCCTCACCGGAAGAACCATTTTCAATAAATACTGAAATGTCTGCATGCCCCTGGAACGGGCAGCATCAACTGGTGCTGGTAGGTTTGCAGGGTAAGAAAATTGCAACAGATAAACTGCCTGCATCCAATATAGTTTTCCTGATTGACGTGTCCGGTTCGATGATGGATGAAAATAAATTACCTCTTGTAAAATCATCTATGAAATTATTGGTAGATCAGTTACGTGAACAGGATAAGGTATCTATTGTAGTATACGCCGGAAACGCAGGACTGGTGCTGCCTCCTACAAGCGGATCAGAGAAAATGAAAATCAAAGATGCTATAGATAAGCTGGAAGCAGGCGGTTCAACAGCAGGCGGACAAGGTATTAAGCTGGCATACAAAACAGCGGTAGCTAATTTTATTGCAAAAGGTAACAACAGGGTTATTCTATGTACCGACGGTGATTTTAATGTTGGTGTTAGCAGTGATGCTGAACTTGAAAATATGATTGAAAATGAACGTAAGAGTGGTGTATTCTTAACAGTACTCGGATATGGAATGGGTAATTATAAGGATAATAAAATGCAGAAGCTGGCAGATAAGGGAAATGGAAATCATGCTTATATAGATGGTATCAATGAAGCAAGAAAAGTATTAGTTAATGAATTTGGCGGCACTTTGTTTACCATTGCTAAAGATGTAAAGCTACAGGTTGAATTCAACCCGGCCAAAGTGCAGGCATACCGCTTAATTGGATATGAAAACAGGTTATTACAAAAAGAAGATTTTAATAATGATGCAAAAGATGCGGGTGAGCTGGGAAGCGGTCATACAGTTACTGCTTTGTATGAAATAATTCCGGCGGGAATAAAGAACGAATTTTTGGAAAGTGTTGATCCGCTTAAATATCAGCAGCATACTAAACCAAATAATTATGTTACTGTGAATAACGAAGAAGTGATGACGATTGAATTTCGTTATAAAAAACCGGATGGTGATATCAGCAGACTCATGGTTCATCCGGTTAAAGAAGGTAAGACGTCATTTACTAATGCCTCATCGAATTTCAGGTTTGCCGCATCAGTTGCAGAGTTTGGTATGCTGTTGCGTAATTCTGAATTCAAACAATCATCTTCTTTTGAGGATGCCCTGCAACTCGCAAAGAATGCTGTAGGAAAAGATGAAGAAGGATATCGCGCTGAATTTCTAAACCTGGTAAAAAGTGCACAGTCGATCGGTAAACAACGTGTGATGAAGACAGAGATAATACCGGTTAATTATTAATGGTTAATTGTTAATTATTAACGGATAGTGGTTGATAGTCTGTGTTTATAATAGTAGTTGTCAAAAAAATATTGAATTGATCAAATCATCCGTTAATCATTAATCATTAATGATAAGGGGTTAATGGCTAATGATTTATATTGTAAGTAAACCTATATCGACATCCTACCGAATTTAAACACCCATGACTTTACCGCCCGACCCCACGCTATTTTTAGCTCTTTTGCAAGGCACAAAAAACCCCGACACAAAGCCAATCTGCAAAAGAGCTAAAAATGCTATCACACAACCCCTCCCCGGGTAACGAATATCTATCAACATCACCTACATATTCAGCGATATCTAATCATCAGTATAACAACGCCCTATTATGAGATTTCAAACAAAGCTCTATATTTGACAAAACAGTCCAAATTAATTTGTCTAAATGAGTAACGAAACATTTGGTGCTTATATCAAGAAAGCAAGAGAGACAATTAACTTACCTCTCCGAAAGGTGGCTGCACATCTTGACATTGACACTTCAACGTTGAGCAAAGTTGAACATGGAGACAGACCAGCATCACCAGGCTACTTGCAACCACTCGCAGAAATTCTGAAACTGGAATTGAAGGAAGTTCAAACAAAATTTATTGCAGATAAAATTAGCAAAGACTTTGGAGGAATGGAACATTTAACTGATGGCTTGAAAGCAGCAGAACAACAAATTAAAAAGAAGAAAAAGTAATGTCCTCTAAATTTTTTACAAATAGTAGCGGAAACCTGCCATACATTATAGCCCATTGTAGAAATGGGAACCTTTACTACCTTGGCAAATGGATTAAAAAAATTGAGCCAAAAGTATTTTAGTAAAAGTGAAATTACTACTTGGCAGGTTAACAACCTATTTATTGCTTTAGCAAAAAAATAGGTTGTCTTTACCAGCGAAGATGAAGAAAAGAGGGTTGAAGAAATTGACACCAGCATTGCACCCGAAATTGTGCTATCAGAAACCTTTATTCAATAACAATGGGCAAAATTAAAACCAATACCGAATTTGAGCAAGTTGCCGTTCTGATTGAAGAAGCCAGGATCAGGGCTTTTCATAAAGTGAATGAAGAACTGGTGCTTTTATATTTTAAGGTTGGAAATATTGTTTCTGCTAAAGTAGCAGAAGGTGTATGGGGAGAGAATACTGTTGGTGAATTGGCTTCCTACATTCAGAATAAATTCTATGGTTTCAGTGGTTTTACCCGCAGAGGGCTGTATCGTATGAAGCAATTTTATGAGGTATATTCATCTGCTGAATTTGTGTCGCCGGTTGCGACACAATTAGAAGCTTATTTCGCTGGAAATAAACAAACAGTAAAAGTGTCGGCAGTGCCGACACAAATGCTTAAAACGAAACCGAAAGTAAGAAAAGTGTCGGCACTGCCGACACAATTAAATCAACTTAATGCCTTACAAGAAAAGCTGATTGCACTGATACTTTGCAAAGTAACCTGGTCAAATCACCTTGAAATTCTCTCTCAAACCAAATCACCCGAAGAAAAGTTTTTTTATTTGCTGCATTGCATAAAAGAAAAAGGGTCTATGAGAGATTTGAGAAGGCAATTATCGTCAGGTTATTTTGAACGAATAATGCTATCTGATAAGAAAGTGTCAACACTGTTGACACAATTACCACAAAATCTTTTTAAAGACCCTTACATATTTGAGTTTCTTGATTTACCAGACGGCCATTCTGAAAGAGATTTAGAAAAAGCATTAATACTCAACCTTCAAAAATTTATTTTAGAGATTGGCAAAGTTTACTTACATGGGCAATCAATACCGCATGCAGGTGGGCAATAAAGATTATTATACTGACCTGCTATTTTATCACCGTGATTTGCAATGCCTCGTTTTATTTGAATTGAAAATTCAGGAGTTTGAACCAGAATTTTTAGGTAAACTCAATTTTTATCTGGAAGCCCTTGACCGTTATGTAAAACGTCCATTTGAAAATAACAGCGTTGGCGTATTGCTTTGCAAAGGAAAAGATACAGAAGTAGTGGAATATGCTATGGCCCGTAATACTTCCCCGGCAATGATTGCCGATTATGAAACCAAACTGATACCCAAAAATATGCTGGCAAATAAACTGCACCAGTTGGTAGAACAGTTATCTAGAGATGAAACCGACTAATGGACAAAGGTGGCGACACTAAATTTCTGTAATTTCTTTTTACTCAAAGTAAAAACCTACAACATTCGGTTTGCTGCTATGCTGGCTGACGAATAAAAACTAATCTTCATATCGCTATCATCCCATATCCAGCTTGACGAAATTCTATTGAGCTTTTGTTCTTAACTTCATCATCAGTAATTTTATTCGGCTTCAGTTCCGGGCTGACAGTTATAAAATACTCGCACAGCAGCAAGCCGTAGCCAATAAAGGGTTGAATTATCAGTCATCACCAGTTAACCATTAACAATTAACCATTATTAAATGACGGATGAAACTGATGCAATGTCTCTCTCAGGTATTCCCTGTCCAAATGGGTATATATTTCAGTGGTGGTAATGCTTTCATGTCCAAGCATCTCCTGAACGGCACGAAGGTCTGCGCCACCTTCTACAAGGTGTGTAGCAAATGAATGCCGGAAGGTATGAGGAGAAATATTCTTTGTGATCCGTGCCTTTTTGACAAGGTCCTTTAAGAGTAAAAAAATCATTACTCTTGAAAGCTTACTTCCACGCCGGTTCAGGAACAGGATATCTTCCTGGCCTGTTTTTACCGGAATATTTTTACGAATTTCTTTCCGGTAGATATCTATGTATTTAATAGCTGAGCTCCCAATGGGTACCAGCCTTTCTTTGTCTCCCTTTCCTATCACCCTTATAAAACCAACATCCAGGTAAAGGCCTGAAATTCGTAGGTTAACCAGTTCACTAACTCGCAAGCCGCAACTGTAAAGCGTTTCCAGTATCGCTTTGTTGCGGCCCCCTTCCTGCTTACTGAGATCTATCGCAGCAATGATACTTTCTATTTCTTCGAAACTCAGGATATCAGGCAGGCTACGTTTTAAAGAAGGACCTTCCAGCAAGGAGGTGGGATCTTTGCGTGAAATATTTTCTATCAGGCAATACTTATAAAAACTTCGGATGCCGGAGATAATCCTTGCCTGGGAGCCTGGCGTCATACCCAGATCACCCACCCATTTTACAAATGTCTGCAGGTCTTTTAATTCGATGTTGTCAGGCGTTTTCATGGAATCTGTAACCTGAAGAAACTGTGTGAATTTTTCTATGTCTCTCAGGTATGCCTCTACGGAATTATCCGACAATGACCGCTCCAACTGAAGCCATGCTTTAAAGCCTTTTTTGTAGGGATCCCACATTTCTATCTATATTTTAAATTGCCAATGGTTGAATTAAGGAATAATATTAATTTAGGCATACCAATCAAAATTCGCATTTCAAGCTCGATATGAAAATTAATATTCGTTTGTTTCATAAGAACGTTCTTCTGTATAAAAGAATGCTGAGAAGATTTTTAAGTAAGCTGGAAAAAGATCCGCCCAAAGACCTTGATAATATCGCTGTGCTGGTAAATGATAGCGTTTGGAAAGAAGTTGATTGTTTAACCTGTGCCAATTGCTGTAAAACCATGTCGCCAACATTTACTGTTAAAGATGTTAAACGCATTTCAAAATATTTAGGTATAAGGCCAATTGACTTCAGGGATAAATATTTGTACAAGGAAAAAAATGGTAACGACTGGATGAATACACAGCAGCCCTGCCATTTCCTGAATCTTACAACTAATAAGTGTTCTGTTTATGAAGTGAGGCCAGCTGATTGTTCAGGCTTTCCGCATCTTACCAAAAAGAAAATGGCTGACTATATACATGTGCACAAACAAAATGTACAGTATTGTCCGGCCACTTATAAAATGGTGGAAAAGATGAAAGCGCTTTTGTCTGAACTTTGATTTAGCTGATTTAATGACAGGCTATGATTTAGGGAAAATCACAGTCAATCATTAAATCAATCAAATCACAGTTCAGACTGGTTCTACAAATACACATCTTCAATAAAAAAGAATTCAGGAATATTGTTTATTCCTAGAGAAATTGATAATACATCATATTGAATTTTTATCCAGGCAGGATACAGGTACATGAATTGTTCGGCAGCCTTCATTATCTTTTCAAGTTTCTTTTCATCCACACTTTCTTCGGGAAGTCCGAATTGCTGGCTGCGCCGGGTTTTAACTTCAATAAAATGTAAAACGTCATCTTTAGCTGCAATTATATCTATCTCATAATAAGAATGTTTCCAGTTAAGGTGTAAAATTTCATAAGCCTGGTTTTCCAAAAATGTTTTACCTAACGCTTCGCCAATTCTTCCCAGTTCGTTGTGTGATGCCATTTTTGTTTTATTTTGGGGAATAATTCCAATTACGAATGAAAAATAAAAATAGTTTATTCAAGCTGACCGGCAAAGTTCAGCATTATCAATGGGGTGGATCTTCCTTTTTGCCAGGGCTTCTGAATATTGCCAATATAGACGGTAATCCATTCGCAGAATACTGGCTGGGTGCGCATGATAATTTTCCGGCAGCCATTCAAGGTGCAGATCCAAAATTTTTAAATGAATATGTACAGGAAAATTCTTATGTTCTGGGGCCTCACGTAGAACAGCAGTTTGGCAGGTTACCTTACCTTTTAAAAGTGCTGGATGTAAAAGATATGCTTTCTATTCAGGTACATCCTTCCAAAGAATCTGCAATGCTTGAGTTTGAAAAGGAAAATAAAGCAGGCATTTCTTTACAGGATGCAAAAAGAAATTATAAGGATGATAACCATAAGCCCGAGCTCATGCTGGCACTTAGTGATTTTTGGTTGTTGCACGGGTTTAAATCAGAAGAAAAGATCCGGAGTACTATAGGTGCTATTAAAGAGTTTGATTTCATGCTTGCACTGTTTGAAGAAGGTAGTTATAAAAAGCTTTATAGTACGATAATGGAAATGGATCAGCAACAAGTAAATAAAATTCTGGAGCCGGTATTAGAACGTATCATTACACAATATACCACTAACGAATTTCAAAAAAGCGATGCAAATTTCTGGGCCGCCAGGGCTGCGCTCACCTTCAACCAACCGGGAGTTACAGACCGTGGAATATTTTCCGTTTACCTGCTCAACCTGGTAAACCTTACATTTGAAGAAGCCATTTTTCAGGATGCAGGTGTGTTGCATGCTTATCTTGAAGGACAGAATATGGAGATCATGGCAAACTCTGATAACGTATTAAGAGGGGGATTAACACCTAAACATATTGATGTGGCTGAATTAATTAAGCATGTAAATTTTGAGGCTACTATTCCCCAAATAATCAAAGGAACTAAAACCACCCCTTATGAAGAAGTTTACTTGTCACCAGCCGCTGATTTTCAATTATCAAGGTTATCTTTAAATACGGGTCAATTTACTGATGTAGTTTGTACAAGTACCGAAATCTTTTTTCTTCTCAGCGGAATTGTTGAGATAAAAGAAAGTAATAACCAGGCACTAGAACTGGAAAGGGGAGAAGCGGCAGTGGCTTTTGCAGGAAGCACCCTATCTATATCGGGCAAGAAAAATACCGTACTCTTCCGGGCTTCAGTACCCTCATAATGATAATAGCTTTTGAAAAGATGAAACATTAAAGCATTATACTATTAAGCAGGGCAGCGTGTCAAAAAAATCAAATGTGTTATAATCAACCATATAATTAAAATTATAAAGCCCTATTTTTGTATTTCTATTTCCATTATATGAAAATTAATAAATCAATTATCTGGTCGCTGATACTTTTAATAGTTGTGGCTGCCTTATACCGGGTTATCCCTGAGAGGCCCTTTGGTTTTGCTCCTCATATTGCTATGGCCTTGTTTGCCGGAGCAATTATAAAGGATAAAAAATGGGCTTTTGCCCTCCCAATCTTTTCAATTTTTCTATCTGATTTATTGTATGAAGCTTTATACCTCAATGGTTTAACGCAAATACGTGGCTTTTATGAAGGACAATTGACAAACTATATTCTCTTTGCTGGTATAACCTGTATCGGTTTTTTAATGAAGCAGGTCAAAGCAATCAATGTATTGTGGTATTCTTTAATTACAGCAACCGTTTATTTCCTGGCTTCTAATTTCATGGTGTGGTTGAATGGCGCGGGATTTAGTCGCCCTAAAACATGGAGCGGCTTATTACTATGTTATGCCGATTCTTTACCTTTTTACAGGGGTAGTTTAATTGCCACGATTATATTCAGCACTATCTTATTTGGCAGTTATTATCTGTTAAACAGGCCATCATTGCAAGCCAGAACAATTTGATAGCTGGTTAGTTCTGCACTTTCATTATAATTATTAATGGTTAATTGTTAACGGATAGTGGCTCTAGTGATAATGTTTCCATTTCAGTCACTATCCGTTAACAATTAACAATTAACCATTAATAATTATTAATGGTAAGCTGTTTCAAAGGCAAGAACGAGATATCTAACGAAATTAAATCAGCCACATATCAACCGTTATATTAATTAGCTTTATTCTGATGTCCCCTATAAACTCCAGGATTATTATTTGTTATTTAAAATTTTAATCTGCTTAAGCCGTTATACCTGAATGAAACTTATTTTGTTTCAAATCCGGTTATTATAATTTATCGTAAATCTCTACTTATTTTGAGACCAATTTGATAAGTGCCGGTATTGGGAATATTATTCAGTTATTCCGGTAAAATAATGTGCTTAATTGATTGAAAGAGTAGAAAATATTATCAGGCGCGAAATTGAATTTATGTTTGGACGACGAATAGTCAGTTCAAGGGATTGCATACAATTAAGCGAAGAGATATTCAGGATAACAAAAGCACGGTTAAATCCTAATACGCTTAGGCGGTTTTTCGGGCTTGTTAAAACCACATATTCTCCGTCCGGTTCAACCATGCAGATACTTTGTAATTATTGTGGTTTCTTATCTGTAGAAGATGTTCAGAATTACAAGGGAACAATAAAGAGTGAAGCGGATTCTCCTGAACAAAAGAACCTGCTAAATTATCTTGTTAATCTGTTCAGGGAAACTCCTGTTGAAAATGAAAGGAATGAAACTTTCAAAAGTGTGGTAAAACAAACGATACTTTTTATACATCAGTATCCTGGTTTGGTGGATAAGTTTCAATCTATGATTGCTAAAACTAAAAACGGGCAGGATTATTATTTTGAAGGCTTTGCTCAAATTGACAGATTAAATTCTTGTTACGGAAATGGTTTAAGGTATTATCTAAACGAAAGACCTGATCCGGAGACTCAAATATTTGGTCATTCTTTACTTGTCTTCAGGTACTGGCTCACTGAAGATGATCTTAATATGGAACGGCATTTTCAGGAGATAAAAAATATTGGGCATCATCCCTCACTTTCTTATAATGCTTCAGGCCGGTATTTTGCAGCTTTACTTTATTACTCCAGCACAAAAGGAGAAATTTCGTCTGAAACATTAATGAGCATATATAATTATAATACCACCCTGGAAGGTATCGATGCCACCACTCAGATTGATTTTGAAACTATTATAGCTGAAGCTCTCATTTTAACGGGCAATTTTGAAGAAGGTTTGTATTACGCAGATATAGCCTTAAAAAAATTACAAACTGTTCCAGGTCCTGATGAGTCAATTCTTCAAAATTTACATTTATTGCAAGCTTGGGCAATGTATATCACCGGTGATTACAAGAATGCTGATCTTATATACAAACGTATCAGGCCTACATCTTTTAGTTTCCTGAAAAAACAAATGCAGACGATACTATATGGTTTTTTAACTGAGAAGCTAAAAAAGGATGTAGAAGGTCCTGATAACCAGGCCTTTTTGTTAATTAAGGAAACTGGTTTCAGCAAACTAAAAAAGTTTTTAAGTATAAAAGGCCAACTCATAAAAGCAATTGATTCTGGTTAATATAATGATAAATACTAATTTATCTTTGGCATTCTTGATATTACACTTCTTTAAATATTACAATTTTTGTCAGACAAATAGTTAATGATTTTGGATTTTGGGTTGTTTTGATGGTAAATCTTTTTGTGAACAAAAAAGAACAAATATAAGTAGGCTTTTTAATTACTTTTACAGTTCAAAGTCCGCTCCTTGGATTTGCCTTTTAACACCAATATATAAATTTCAGGGGAGCACCCCATTATCCATTCCAATTAACCTTAGTTTTTAGCTTGTTTGCCATAGTAAAGGTCAACAATGGTTATTGTTGCATATTAATTATTTGGCTGAAGTTTTGATTTATACACAATTTTGACTTATGGAAATTACAGATAAAAAAGAGAATTCAAAAGGTAAAGTTTTAAGCATTAAACAATTGTGGGTACGTTATATCGCGTATTGGCCAATGTTCATAGTACTTTTTGTTTTAGCAATCATTGGTGGATGGATTTACTTACGTTACACTATTCCCCTTTACCAGGCATCTGCAAAGATCCTTATCAAGGATGAGAAAAAAGGATCTGAAGATTCCAAGACCCTGGAATCTTTTAACACCCTGTCTTCTAAAAAGATTATCGAAAATGAAATGGAGGTTATCCAGTCATCATCACTTATTAATGATGTGGTAAAAACTCTCTATTTATATGCTCCGGTTTTTGAAGAGGGGAAAATAAGACCATTACCTGCCTACATAACTTCACCGGTTAAGATAGAGTTACAGAACCTGAATAATATTAACAAATCAGGAAAAATATATTTCAAGTACGACAATAAAAGCATGCGCGTAATTGTAAGTAAAAATCAATATCCGCTAAATGCCTGGGTAAATACTCAATATGGTACTTTAAGATTTGTAGCCAACCCACGCTACAATGGGACAACTACTAAAAATTTGTACTTCTCCCTGGTAAATCCTAAAAATGTTATGGTTGATATTCAAAACAATTTGAAAGTGGTTTCGGCAAGTAAGCTATCAACCATTTTAAGTTTGGGAATATTAGATGAGGTACCTGAACGGGGTGAAGATATACTTAATGAATTACTGGCTGCTTATAATAAGGCAATAGTTGATGATAAAAATATGCTGGCCGCTAATACGCTTGCTTTCGTGGAAGAACGTTTGAATAGTGTAGGTAAAGACCTGGCTGCTATCGAACAAAAGGTTCAAAAGTACAAAGCTAATGAAGGAGCTATTGATATCAGCACACAAGGAAGGCTGTTTCTTGAAAATGTTAGTTCCAATGACCAGCGGTTAGGACAAATAAACATGCAGATGGCTGTACTGAGTAAAGTGGAAGAATATGTACATGCTAATAATAACCAGGGTGGCATTATTCCTTCAACTTTAGGGATCAATGATGAAAGCTTATCGTTATTAGTTAATAAATTATCAGACGCTGAAACCAAATACGAAAATTTGAAGAAGACTGTTGGCACTAATAATCCTTCTATGCAAGCTCTGGAAAGCCAGATAGAGAAGTTGAAGCCGAGTATCATTGAAAATCTTAAGAGCCAGAAATCCAGCCTCGAAGCAAGCAGGTCTAATTTATCTTCAACAAATAATCAATACTCATCTGTTCTTCAAACAATACCCAGAAAAGAAAGAGAACTTATAGATATTAGCAGGGAACAGACTCTTAAGAACGAAATTTATACTTTTCTATCCAAAAAAAGAGAAGAAACCGCTTTAGCACACGCATCAACAGTTTCTGACAGCAGGGTAGTTGATAAAGCGCAGTCCTCAATACTTCCTGTAAGTCCGAAGAAAAAAGTAGTGTACCTGGCTGCATTAACACTGGCTTTGATCGTTGGTATCGGAGGTGTGACGGCTAAGGAAAGATTTGTTAGTACGATATTATTCAGGAATGAAATTGAAGAGTTGACTTCATTTCCAATTATCGGCGAAATTTCCAATGAAAAATCAAACGAATCAATTGTTACGGGTACAGGAAAAAGAACTTTCATTGCAGAACAATTCAGGGAACTTAGGATTGCACTTAACTTTTTTAAGGGAAGCAGTAAAAAAAGAAAGATATTGATTACCTCTACTATTGCCGGTGAAGGAAAAAGTTTTATAGCCACCAATCTAGCCTTGAGTTTTGCATTAACAGGAAAGAAAGTGGTTTTGCTTGAACTTGATCTTAACAGGCCAAAGCTTAGCATCAACCTCAATGTAAATAACGATAAAGGCATTTCTGATTTCTTATTGGGCACAAAGGACCCGGAAGAAATCATCAGGAGAACCGATACGCACGAAAATCTTTTTATCATTCCTTCAGGCCCGCTTCCGGATAATCCATCAGAGTTATTAATGAATGGAAAGATTGAAGACCTGCTGGATTTTTTAAACGGAATTTTTGATTACATTATCGTAGATATAGCACCTGTTGGCCCGGTTACAGATGCTTATGTACTATCATCCTTATGCGATGTTACCTTATATGTTATCAGGCATAAGTATACGCCCAAAGTATTTGTTGAAAGATTGGATGAAAATAATAAAATCAAAAAACTTAAAAATATAGCGCTGGTATTTAATGGCATTCTACCCCGCGGTTTTGGTAAAAATAATTATGGCTATGGTTATGGTTATGGCCATGAGTACAATCAAAATGGTTATCATAGTACCGTGGTGAAAGAATCAATGGCGAAGAAGTAAACCGGTAGTAATTATATATTATTACTGTCTAAAGCAATATAAGGTTTTGTTGCAGATTAGTCTCTATAATGCTATCCAATTTCCTATAATTTCCGTCAGATTTATTACAATATTTATATTACTGGTTACTTGTGTGTGATTATTTTTTTAATCAATAATGAAACGCTAATAAAATTTTAAGCATGGCAGATATTTACGTAAATTCAAAATGGCAGATTGTTTTAACTAAAGCTAATTGTGAAAAGAAAGTAATCCACTTATTTGCCAAAAAAGAAATTGAGCATTATTGCCCCCTGAATACATTTCGGTCTTATGCTAAAAATCCTGCGAAATTGCAACATGAACCATTATTTAAATCTTATGTTTTTGTAAGGATTGTTGAAAGCCAGGCTGATCAGGTTCTGAAAACTCCGGGTGTAATTAATTTTATTTACTGGTTAAATCAACCAGCTGTAATAAAAGATTTCGAAATTGAAACCATACGCCTTTTTTTACGCCAGTATCATTATCTGCAGATAGAAAAAACTGAAGTTAATGTCAATGATAATGTTAAAAGCGAAAGAGGATCTTCCATAACTAAAGCCGGAAACGTTACAGAAATGCTTAATAATTCCACTAAGGCTATATTACCTTCTTTAGGCTACATTCTTATATCCCAATTATCTGAAAATATCCATAGCGACGCGTTGATCCTAAACAATGTTCATTATAAGCCTACTGAAAAGCTGATTGTAAATGAGCAGATTTAATAACGTGCGTAGCTCTACTTCCTATAATATTTTTTAGGTAGCAATGCGTATAATGTAGACTAACTGAACTTTAAAACGCCTCTGGTATATGTTTTGAATTAGGATGTGCCGAAGTAGCAACACCGTTGTATGTTGGTAGATACAAATAAAAGTAAATATTATTATCAATTGTTGAAATCAGATCCTTTGAAATTTATATTGGAAACTTCTGTAACTCAAGTTAGGCACAGCCATGTAATTTTACGAAGGATTGAACAGGAAAACATGTTCATGCCGTGATATATTGATTAAGAAATCAGTAAATTATGAATCAAAGTCAAAAATTTAGAATTTAGAAGTAATATCATTTTTGCAATAAATCCGCGATGTGTTTGGATGTTAATGCAAACATCGTTTGTACGTTCGCCTTCAAAAGAGCATCCTATAAATTGTTTAGTATATATTTGCAGGGCGATTTCTTCCGTAATAGAATCTAACAGGGTCTTTTAATAATGTTCCTAACTACTTGTGTTATGTCAACCTTAAATTGTCACTTTTGCTATCAGCTGACGGCTGATAGCAAAAGTAACAGTCATTTCATGCTTGACTTAGCATTAGTGCATGTAAAGCTGTTTTATATAGCAACAATAAGAGATAAACAATACCGTTTCTATTTTAAACATCTTTAATAATAGCGTAATAGATTTTTGGTTCTATAATAAGCAGGCAGTTACGTTAACGGTCATATATAACTGTATTAATTCATGAATAAAAAAATACTAAAGTGGAATTTGATTTTTCAATATGGGTATGTAATAACCAATATTATTAATTCAATTATTTTATTACCCCTTTATCTAAGCCATATTGATTCAAGCACCCTGGGTATTTGGTTGGCAACAGGAAATATACTTGCCTGGATGACTTTAGCAGATCCTGGTGTAGGCGATGTTCTTCAGCAAAAAATAGCTGAACTGCGTGGCAAGAAAATGTTCCATGAAATCGGTCAGACAATCGGCTCCGGTTTTATAGCTTCTGCATTTATCTTAATTATTTCTGTAATTGTTGGCTTCATCTTTTTTTTCCTCATCGGTTCTATCATAAATAAAGATGTTTCGCAATACCCCAACCTGCAAATGGCACTGGCTCTTTCCATTATTGCAACAGGTATGTCATTGGTTTCATTTAGTATGTCCGGTATCAACCAGGGCATGCATAATTCAGCTCATGTAGCGATCGCCTCATTAGTTGCCAATGGTGTTTTCCTTCTGGTGAATGTATTGCTTCTCTATTTAAAATTTGGTGTAATATCGATTGCCTTTGCCAATTTATGCCGTTCTCTTTTTATAAATATTTATAATTACGCGGCAATGAGGAATTTACTGTTAAAGGAGAAATTAAAAATAATATACAGTATTACACATTTCAAATCATTCATACGTATATTTTCTTTTACTTCCATATCGCGTATCATAGGGGGATTTTCCTCGAGTATGGATATGATCATCCTGGCAAGATTTATTCCACCGGGAATGATCACTATTTACGAAATCAACAAAAGGCCTATTAATCTTACACAATCTATGATAGGTCGCCATTCTGTGGCACTGATGCCGTTGATTTCGCATGCAAAAGGTACCGGCGATATGGCAGGAATCAATAACCTGATCACCAAACAATTTAAGTTTTATTCTTACGCGGCTATTTTTATTTCATTCATGTTTTGCCTTGTTTATCATGATCTTATTACGGTATGGACAGGATCTGGTAAATACGCCGGAGATACAATTATGTATTTATTGGTTGCCATATTTTTCTTTTACCTCATAGGATATTTTATGTCTAACATGGCCTATGCACTGGGTGATATAAAAAGAAACAGTATGGTTAATATTACAAGAGGTATCCTCTTGGGTGTGCTTTTATTCTTTGTCGCCAGAAAGTACGGTATTATAGGTACACTTGTAGCAACACTTAGTGTTGTACTTATAACGGACTTTTTTTATTTTACTTACAGGTTATATAAGCTTGGGTATCTTCAGGCGTCTTTAATAAAAGGTACACTGCATCTATGGTCTATAGTTGTTCCAATAGGTATAATGCTGGTTTGGGGATGTAAAATGCTGGTTCAGCATTTGTTTGCAGAGACTATGTATATTCCTAAGCTTATTGTTAGTGCAGGAACCCTTACAAGCGCATTCATATTATTATTGATGGCTGTTGATGTTGAGATACGTGACACTGTTAAGCTACTGAAAGAAAAATTTATTTTAATCCCTTACTATAAATTAAGAAAAGTATAATTCAGTCTCGATGTTTATCATAATAAAAGCACCGGTAAACAATTTTTTTTGAATTATTAAATTATAATGTATGCCTAAATTAGTAATGCTTCTTCGAGTAAAGGACGGAATATTTTTTGTGCATGAATGGATTGCATGTTTTGAAAAACTTGTAGATGAGATCGTGGTGTTGGATAACGGATCAACTGATGGTACCGACAAGATTTTAGAAGCTCATCCTAAGGTTGTGGATTTTATACGCACAGAGGGTTATAATGAAGGAAGGGATAAAGGAATGCTTTACGAAGCGGCAAGAAAAAGAAATCCCGACTGGTGCCTATGGCTTGATGTGGATGAAATTTTTGAAGCTGAATTAACACGAGCGGATTTTAACAGGCTTATGAACAGGAAAAATGTAAATAAATACGCCTTCCGTCGTTTTCATTTTATAGACAGGGAAGATTTTGCTGGTTCATGGTTTCGCTTAAATTATAGTTCAGGGCATGATCGTATTTTATGGAGAGAAAATCTTTCCGGATACTTTGAAAATAAAATTCTTGATTCGCCTAATGTAAAAGGTATTAAAGGGTTGAAAGTTTATACCAATTTCAGATTAAAACATCTTGGATATATTAGTAAGGAACTGGTTGATAAGAAGGCTGATATATACCGTGCTATTCCCGGTGATAGAGAAGCAACGCTTCAAGGCATGTATCTTCATAATGAAAAACCAATTAAATGGTCCGATAAAAGAAACAGCCCGCAGGTTGTATTACTTAATGGATTATTGAACGTGCTTTTATTTAAAAACCTGTTTCTGAAAGCAATTAGAAAAGTATCGGGAATGATTACGAGCCGTTTTCAAAAACCGATGACTGCAACAGCTACTTTAAATAAAGTTTAACGTATTGTTTCAACTATTACAACCCTTATAAGGTGAACGCAATGGTTTTCGTGCTTAACCTAAGATAACACAGTGAAGAAATTTCAGCTTCAAATATCTAATTACCGTTTTCAGTTAGTGGAGATCGCTATTTTGTTCTTTACTTACTTGTTGATGGAAAATATTTTTTCATGGGTATGCCTTCCTGTATCTACCATTTTGCTCAACTATGAAAAAATCCTGAGTATTGTTATTTATGGATTTATGTTGTATAAATTCATGAATTTAACAACCAGTGAAAAGATTTACATTGGCTTGTTTACGCTCATTCTAATCAGAATGGTGTTTGAATCGTTGAATAAATACAACACACCGTTTCAGCAGTTTACATTATTTACAGTATTGTTCCCTGTTGTATATACTATTTTTATTAAATACATACTTCGTATTTATAATTTGGATATACTTGAGTTCATAGCTAAATTTTATATTTTCACTTATATAGTGATCATGTTGTTTTATGGAAGAGGCTTTTCTTTCAGTCTGGAGAGTGTTGATATGGATGATTATGGGCCCTTCTCGGGAGATAGCCGCATCGTTCATGCAAGGTCTATCTTTACCATGATCATTCCCTTGCTATATTATATGCACAGGTATATAGTAACGAGGAAATGGATTTGTCTTGCAACATTCCTTTTTTGTTTTGTAGTTATTTTGTTGCACCAGCACCGGTCTGTATGGAGCAGTGCTTTAGTAGCTATGTTCTTTTATTTTCTTTCCTGTTTAATAACAGGGAAGATCGAGATTACAAGATTTACCAACCTTGCTTTAGGATCTGTTGTGGCTATTGGTGTTGCAATATTTTTTCTGTCAAACTTTGTTCCAGGTTTTATTGATTTTATAGCAGATCGGTTCAGTGAAATCCTGGATCCTACAAGAGATGAAGGAACTGGAAGTTTCAGGCAAATGCAAAGGTTAACCTATTACCCGATGTTCCTGGAACGGCCAATTTTCGGCTGGACCTTTGAAGGCTTTGAACTGCAGAATCCGCTTGTAGACTGGTGGCCTGAAAAGACTGGCCAGCATTTTCATGAAGGTTACATAGAAATGCTTTATTACCATGGAATCGTTGGTATTGTTCTTAAATACTCCTTTTTACTTTATATGATTGTAAAGGCATTCAGCAGGAAATTGTCTGACGAGTCAATAATTCTTGTGGCATTCTCTATTTCAGGACTTGTATTTTCTTTTAGTTATGTTCTGCCCCTTGTATTCTGGGGGCATGTGGGGATGTGTTTGTATTATTTAGAGAAAGACGGCGTGAAAGTTACCAGAAAATTAGTTGAAATAAAGAAAGGGTTGCCTTCGGGTAAAATGGCTTTATAAGGATTGAATGATAGCGTTGTTATTTTATATGTTGCTCATTAAATACTGAATAAATAATAAGATGAATTATATATGTACCTGGCTTTGCGCCGATGAAAAAGGAGAAGAAAGTATCTTTCCACAAACTGGTCAGAAATCTTCAAGCCAAAGCCACCAAAACATTTACTGGAGATGCCTTACCGTATTTTATATTACCAGTAAAAGATTCAATAAAAATGAAAAGCACCTGCTGTTTACAAATGTAAAAAGACTGCCGGTTGTTGATGGAAGAAAAATGAATGATATATTGTCTGAATTGGAGGTTGAAGTGATATTTACTGATTTTAAATATAAAACACCCAAAGGTTATTTTGGAATGTTTCAAAACCAGTTCTATGAATTTTCTATCCTGGAACATATAGTTCAAAATAATAATAACCCAGACGATAAATATATGATCCTTGATTCGGATTGTATATTTCTAAAGCCTGCGAAACAATTGTTTGATGAGGCATCTAAACAAGGATTTCTTTCGTTTGAAGATGAGTGTACCACTGACTTGGTCATACACGGCCTTAGCAGAAAAAACATGAAATCGGTGTATGAAGATTTGTTAAATAAAGAAATTGATGAAATTCCTGGTTATCATCTAGGGGAATTTTATTTGTGTAGCGTAAAAAATACCCGCACTATCTTTTCCGGTTTCCAGGAACTATGGCCAATACTAATGAAACGGTTTGAACTTGGCTTACCTAAATTTAATGAAGAAGCTCATACGTTGAGTTATCTGTATTACAAAAATGGGTTTAAGGCAAGTGAAAGCAAAACCTTAATGAAACGCATCTGGACAAACCCGCTTTTTTACAGGAATGTTAGTCCTTCTGATACAAAGCTGGTAGTATGGCATTTACCTGCAGAAAAGACATTTGGAATTGCAAAATTGTATGATTATTTTATGAGTCAGTGTGTTAACTATGGCTTTAAGATAAGCGATGGTGAATATATAGATTATGTTCAGAGAACACTTGGTATTCCTTCATTACCGGTTACAATGAAATTGAAATATTATACGCTTAGTTATTATAGGGCTATAATGAAAAGGGTACGAAAAATAAAACTGGTTCCTAAATCGAAACCGGCATTAGCTCATTAATAACAGCTCTTAGTTATGAAAATTGCAGTTCTTTTAGCTACTTTCAACAGAAAAGAAAAAACTTTAGCCTGTCTTGGAAGTCTTTACAAACAGGAAGGTCTTGGCAATACAAGCCTGGAAGTATTTTTAACAGACGATGCTTCTTCTGATGGAACAGCTGCTTCTGTAAAAAGCAATTATCCTGCAGTACACATTCTTAACGGTACTGGCTCATTGTTCTGGGCAGGCGGTATGCGCAATTCATGGAACAATGCTTTGAATTCAGATTCTGATTATTATTTGTTATTAAACGACGATACCATTTTAACACAAACCGCCCTGGCAGATTTGTTGAAATACGGCAGCATTGATAGTAACACAATTCCTGCAATTTGCGTTGGCAGCACTTTAGACTGGCATACCGGGCAGATTTCTTACGGCGGAAAAAAATTAAGATCGAAGAATAATATTAAGAGTGATACGGTTTTTAGTAAGACCCAATATGTAGAGTGCGATCTTGGTAATGCCAACATTATGTTAGTTCCCAGTGCGGTAGTAAAAAAGATAGGCATACTTTCAGATGCATTTACTCATGCGCTGGCAGATTACGATTATACATTGCGCGCAAAGAAAGCCGGATGTAAAGTTATAGTAGCCCCGGGTGTTCTTGGAAACTGCCAGGATGATCATGGCAAGAATTGGAAATCAACCAATGTATCTTTAAAAGACAGGATCAAATATTTAAAAAGTCCTAAAGGTTTGGCATATAGTGAGTACATGGGTTTTATAAAAGAACATTTCCCGCTTCATCTGCCATCAGCCTTTTTAAAATTATGGATGAAGACATTATTTCCTTTTGTCTGGGATGGTTTAAAAAAGGGTAATCATTAAGCTGTCAGTAGTCAGCAGTCAGGTATCAGGAGGAAACATATTACACCTTAACCTGCTGATAGCTGATAGCTGACGGCTGATAGCAAAAAGCAATCAGAAATAAAATAAGCCAATGAATAATTCAACAATCATAGCCGTCTTCTGCTACAAAAGGGCCGGCAAATTAAAAGCCTGTATAGACGCTTTGTTAAAGAATCCCGAATGCCCTTGCATGGATATTATCTTTTTTAGTGATGGATATAAAGGTGAAAAAGATAAAGATGGTGTTCTTGAAGTGCGTGAGTATATTAAATCAATCAAAGGTTTCAGGAATGTATATAAGCATTTTCGTATAAAAAATTTAAGTACCGGTCCTAATTTTCAGGAAGGGCTTACATATTTGAGCGACAATTATGATCAGTTTATTGTTGTGGAAGACGACCTGGTAGTATCGCCAAACTATATTAGCTACCTGATGGAAAGCCTGTCTTTCTATAAGGAACAGAAATCTGTATTTTGTGTAACGGCGTTCTGTTTTCCATTAATCACAAATAATTATCCTTTTGACACAGTTATCTACAAAAGATTCTGTTCTTACGGATGGGCAGGCTGGTCAAACAGGATGAAAGATGTAATATGGGACATGAATGGATTGAATAATCTTATAAAAACTTCTCCGAATTTTAAAAAGCGTTTAAATGCCGAAGGCTATGATTTATTCAGAATGCTGGATAAACAGATTAAAGGAGTTATTTCTACCTGGGATATACAGATGCAGGTGCATGTTGCAGAAAACAGGCTTAAAGTTGTTTACCCAGTTATATCAAAGGTTACCAATATTGGTTTTGATACAGAATCTACCAATACCTTTGGAATAGATTATCTTAAAACGCCTTTGGATATCGGTTTAAAAAGAAAATTTAATTTTGTTGATGAAAACCATATTGAGCCTGATCTTCAGAAACAAATAAAAAAACCGTATGGCCTGCAGGCACTGGTTACGAGAAAAATAATTAACACTTTCATAAAAATTACCTCCCAGGTAAAAAAAGTGAGCTAATATGAATTTTAATTATGAGGTGTCAGATAAAGTTTGTATTTTACCAAAATTATTATAATCAACGATTAAGTAATAATCAACAATATATAGTTTAGTATTCCTTCGCTTGCCACAGTTTAAATCTTATGAACCGCAACAGCATCCGGTTTAAATAATACCTATAAAAACCTGCCATTTTCTTTAAAAAAGTATCCAACCATCCTGAAAATACGTATATGAATGGAAGATGAATTTCCTACTAGGAAATTTGTACGCCTTCGTTTGCTTACCAACGATACCAATTTTCCGTTGCAATTCAATTAATTGTTTCACTTGGATATGTAATGATCCGAAATATACTTTGTAATAATGAAAAAGGTTTCCTTACTGGGCATGTCTTTAAATACGGGTTCTTATAATGAATTTGTAAATCAAATCATTAACCACGCTAACAAGAAAATAAGTGAATACACGTGTCTTGCTAATGTGCACATGCTTATTGAAGCATATAGTGATTATAATTTTGCAAAAGTTGTAAATAATGCCAAGATTATCACTCCTGATGGCAAACCGTTAGGGTGGGCTTTACGGTTCTTATATGGAATCAAGCAGGAGCGTGCTTCTGGTATGGATCTATTGCCTGATTTATTACAGAGAGCATCTGCTAACAATTTGCCTGTTTATTTTTATGGAGGAACGGATGAGCTTCTTTCTGATACGTTAAAATATCTCAGTTCAAATTTTCCTCACCTGAAAGTGGCCGGGTCATTTAGTCCGCCTTTTCGAAAACTATCACCGGCAGAAGATGAGCTCGTCATTGATGAGATCAATAATTCCGGTGCCCAGATAATTTTTGTGGTATTAGGTTGTCCCAAACAGGAAAAATGGATGGCTTCAATGAAGGGCAGAATCAATGCGATGATGATAGGAATTGGTGGGGCACTTCCGGTTATGATAGGCCTCCAGAGGAGAGCACCCGGATGGATGCAAAATGCAGGTCTGGAATGGCTGTTCAGATTTTTACAGGAACCCGTTCGTTTATTCGGACGCTATTCATTTACAAATTCTTTATTTTTATATTTACTGTTGAAGGAGTATGTATGGCTTAAGTTGTTTAAGAGGTATGGGGTATGAAGTATGGGTATGAGGAAATATAAACGAATTCATATTAAACTTTCAAATACCTAATCACCAACATTTCTCGTTTTTGTATTCATGAAAGTATTATTTATTCATTGCCGTTATAAGCTGGCAGGTGGCGAAGATGGCGTTGTATCAGCCGAAGTACAATTATTACGCTCCAATGGTGTTGATGTTCAATTATTACCGTTTTCCAATGAAGGTTCGTCACTGCTGAAAATTCTTCAATTACCTTTTAACATAAGCTCTTATCTTAAAACAACCAGGCAATTACAAACATTTAAGCCTGATATAGTACACATTCATAATTTGCACTTTGCCGCGTCTACCTCAGTTCTGTATGCGGTTAAAAGTAAAAAGATTCCTTTTGTAGTAACATTGCATAATTTTCGTCTTTTGTGCCCTACTGGTACCTTATATTATAACGGAAAGCCATACCTGAAGAGTTTAAAGGGTGGATTTCCATGGGAAGCGGTAAGGGATGGTGCATACAATCAATCGAAATTACTGACTTTCTGGGTTGGATGCTCCACATGGCTAAATCGCCTGGTTGGAACTTGGAAACTCGCTGATCGTTTTATTGTTTTAACCGGCCATGCAAAAAGTATAATTAAAGAAAGCAGTCTGCATCTTGATTTAAACAAAATAATCATCAAACCAAATTTCGTTTATGATCCCAATGTTAGCACTGGGTTCCGTAACGAAAGTTTTTTGTTTATAGGAAGGCTATCAGAAGAAAAAGGCATACGAGTGTTGCTGGAGGCATTTAAATATTCTGATTATTCTTTGAAGATTATAGGAGATGGTCCTTTAAAAGACTTAGTAGAAGAAGATTCGAAAAAGCATCCTAATATTACTTATTTGGGTTTTCAGCAGAAGGATGTTATTACAAAAGAATTAAAAAGTTGTAATGCGCTGATCTTTCCTTCTGTATGGTACGAGACTTTTGGTTTAACTATTATTGAAGCCTATGCTACATCAACGCCGGTGATTGCATCCAATATCGGATCTCCCTCATTATTAATAAAGGATGAATTCAACGGTCTTCACTTTAAGGAATCGAATATGAATGATCTTAAAAATAAACTGTATAAGTGGCAGGCACTGGGAGAAGATGAAAAAGAGGCCTATCGTAAAAATGCGCGCAAGACTTACGAGCAATATTATACCCCGGCAGAAAATTTAAAGCAGATGCTATCTATATATACATCAGTGATAGATGAGAAAAAGGGGTGTTATTAAGTCTTGAATAAACATAGCTTGTGAAATGCGTCTTTTATGGTTGACATAACATTCAAGAGTCAGCTTTTTATATATTTCTTATATGTCTAAAATTATTACTACCAGCTGGGATGATGGGCACCCCAAAGATTTTCTGATTAGTGAACTGTTAGATAAGTATAATCTTAAAGGCACTTTTTATATTCCTCAAACTAATCCGGAAAACGAAGTAATGAGTGAAGACCAGCTGTTACTGCTATCAAAAAACAATGAGATAGGTGGTCATACCTTACATCATGTAGGCCTTACTAATTTAAATATAAAAATTGTGCAGGCAGAAGTTTCAGGATGTTATGACTGGCTGAAAAAATTATTAAATGAAGATCCTGTTTCTTTTTGTTTCCCTCGTGGTTTGTATAATGCAAGGGTGATTGATTGTGTAAAACGGACTGGGTTTAAAATTGCTAGAACCACTGAGCTGTTGTCTGTTTCACCAAATACTTTTAGTGGTCTTGTGCCCACCACTATCCAGGTTTACGAACACAACAGTGTAACTTATTGTAAACATTTAATGAAACGATTTAAATTTGATAATATGTTTTTATGGTTGAAGAGTGCATCCGGTTCTGATATTTTGAAGTTGACTGATTACTATATTGATCATATTATCAAACATGATGGTTGTTTTCATCTATGGGGACATTCATGGGAAATTGAAAAGTTTAAATTATGGAATAAGATGGAATTAATTTTCAAACATATATCCAACCTGCCGGATTTTAATTATGTTTGGAACAAGAATATCCTGGTTTCGTAAAGCCTCGCAACATAGTTCTATAGCATGATTTCTTTATGTTTGCAACTTTTAATGGTTACTATTTACACTAACAAAGAACAAAATATTATAATGAGTAATTAAGCCGGTATGTTTAAAAATATGATTAAATCTTTAATTATTTTTGAACAGGTAAGTTTGATAAATATTATATCAGAGTCGGAGATTTTTAACTTAACGGATACCAGCAATATTGCTTCAGGTTTACATAACCTGAAGCGTACAATAAAAGTTTATCAATTTTTTGTTGGTATAAGAAGATAATCCAGCTGGCTTTTATATGTTTCACTTGATGAACCTTTTGGCCCCTTTTTACCCGTACTTGTTTAAGTGTGCATGCTTCTATTTCAAATTTACACCCGGCTCCTTTCTTGTAGTTATAATAGAATTATAATTTACAGGGAAGGAGTTTTCATCTACATTGTTTTTGCAACGTCACCTATAAGGTAGGCTGTTCAAAAGTCCATAGAAGTTTTCGTACAATTTTTGTAAGCCGTGAAGTAGTTGACAACTTCAACAATGCTTTCCCTGACTAACCTACGACTGCAATGTGACAAGGACTTTACAGGCGCGGTGATTTTCTTGCTTTTAGTTGTGCTTACCAAATCTTTATACAAACAATGATCGTCCGTATGGAATCTTCATGTGAATAGTGAGGGTGGTAGCCCATCCCCTCCGTTGGAGCAGGGCTGTTGTGTTCTAATTTTGTTTACTTTTGGGATTGAGAAACACTGAAAACAATGGAAGCGAAGTCAAGCAATTTATTGGATTATTTAGGTGAGATAAAGGATCCCA
>JAABUN010001383.1_pt1 | contig 54001 bp, 43 predicted proteins | sample 5559311 | NCBI WGS metagenome assembly JAABUN01 (sample SAMN10711877, study PRJNA513370) | rock metagenome | isolation source: Antarctica rocks | place: Antarctica: Victoria Land, Siegfried Peak sud
GATAAGGCTAAACCTTTATTCAACTCCATCAGGCAGATATCTGCCGATCCAAATTACCTTGATGCAAATTATTACTACGGCTTTATTTCTTTTTATGAGAAAGATTATAAACAATCTCTTGAATCATTTCGCAAAGTGGAAGACCAGCCAACATATCAAAAAGTGGTTCCTTACTACATAACCGAGATACTATATTTTAGCGGCGATAAAGACAAGGCAATTGCTTATGGTGAGGATAAGCTGAACAAGGGTGGTCAATATTATGATTTGCAGTTGAAGCAATTGATTGGTCACGCCTATTTTGAAAAGAAGAACTACACTAAAGCATTGCCTTATTTAGAAGAATATGTAAACAAGGCAGAGAAGGTTAGGCGCGAAGACCTGTATGAAATCTCGTACACTTATTATCAAACTAACCAGGTAAATAAAGCCATCGCAGGATTTAAAGAGTTAGGCGGAAAGGAAGATTCTCTTGCACAAAACAGCATGTACCTGCTTGCCGACTCTTACCTAAAGACAGGTCAGAAAGCAAATGCAAGAAGTGCGTTTTTGTTTTGTGCATCAAACAGCAGCAACCCGATTCAGAAGGAGATTTCACGCTTTAATTATGCAAAGCTTTCTTATGAGTTAGGTTACCAGGATATAGCGCTTAATGAATTTCAAAGCTTCCTGAAAGATTATCCGAATTCTACTTACTTAACCGAGGCAAAGGAATTACTGGTTGGCCTTCTTGCAAACACCAACAATTATCTTGATGCGCTTACTTTATATGAAAGTTTAAGACCTAAAAGCGAAAGTGTGGTAAGAGTCTACCCGAAGATTTTATATGGCAGGGCAGTTGAATTGATAAATGAACAACAGCTCGTAAAAGCAGATGCCTTGTTGAATGATGTGATAAAAGCGCCTTATAATACAACAGAATTACCTTTCGCTTACTTCTGGAAAGGAGAGATTGCTTACAGAACTAAAAATCCTGATGCAGCTATCGAATACTTCAACAATTACCTGAAAAACCCTGCATCAAATGGAGAGGTTAATGTAACGAATGCAAGGTATAATTTAGGTCATGCTTATGTGCAGAAGGAAAATTACCAGCAGGCATTGGCCAATTTTGAACAGGTAACAAAAAGCGTTAATGCTAATTCAACAACGGTTCAGCAGGATGCTTATCTAAGAAGCGCCGATGCATATTTTATGAACCGCAATTTTAGCCAGGCCGTAAGCATGTATCGTAATGTTATTAATAACAATCTTTCTTCGGCTGATTACGCGCTTTATCAAACAGCCATCATTTCCGGCGCTGGTAACCGTACAACTGAAAAGATTAACCTGTTGCAAAATCTTGAGCAGCGTTATCCGGCTTCTTCATTAGTTCCTGATGCTAATCTCGAAATTGCAAATACATACATTGCTGAAGAAAATTACCGCGCTGCTCTTCCTCCGTTAAATAAGCTGATTAAAAATACGAATGCTTCTGCGCTTCATCCGCAGGCTTATTTAAAATTAGGCGTTGCTTATTTTAACTTAGATAACAACCCTGATGCATTAAATGCTTTTAAAACATTAATCTCTACCTACCCTAACTCTGCGGAAAGTGATGATGCAGTGGAGTATGTGCGTAACATATTTGTTGAAGATCAAAAGGCAGGTGAGTATGTAGCTTTTATGAAGCAAAGTGGTAAGAATGTAAGTTATACAGAAGAAGACTCGCTAACCTTTGCATCTGGTGATATGCGTTATAACAATAACGACATGCAAAATGCATTAACCGGCTACCTTAATTACCTCAGCAAGTTTCCTGATGGACGTTATGCAATAGATGCAAGTTACCGGAGTGCAGAAATTTATAACACCAGGAAAGATTATCCAAATGCGCTTAAAGGATATACTTATGTAGCTTCGAAAGCGCCGAATAAATATGCACAGCAAAGTGTGCTGCAGGCGGCCCGCATTAACTTTTTTGAGTTGAAAGATTATGCACAGGCGGAACAATATTTCGCGCAGTTAAAATCAATTGCTGCACAGCCCGACATTCAGTTGGAAGCCATGCGGGGATTATTGCGTTCGCAGTACCGTTTAAATAAATGGAAAGAAGCTGTGCCAAATACTCAGGAACTCTTAACGCAAAAAGGAACCGCAACCGACGATAAAATGATGGCCAATATGGTTATTGCTAAAAACTACCAGGCCGACAACAACCTCGATATTGCCTCAGCCACTTACCGCACCGTTATTAATTTAGGTAAATCAGAATTTGGCGCCGAGGCTCGTTACCAGGTAGCGTCAATTCTTGTTCAGCAAAATAAATTGCCTGAGGCTGAAAAAGCTGCTTTTGAAGTGGTGAACAAAGCAGGCTCTTATGAGTACTGGACCACAAAAGCGTATATACTTTTAGGCGAGATATACCTGAGGCAGAAAGATTATTTTAACGCAGAGGCTACGCTTAAAAGCATAGTGGAAAATGCTTCGATAACTGAATTGAAAGAAGAAGCTCAGACGAAGTTAAAAGCTGTGATTGATGAAAAGAACCGCAACAGTAAAATTGTTCAACAGTAATTACCAATTCCGATTATGAAAAAATTTGTTTTAATAAGCTTTCTCGTTGCCCTTGTATCTATAGCAAATGCCCAAAGAAGAACTAATACCGATACAACAAAAAAGACGGTTGTAGTTACATCTGCATATAAGCCAACAATTAAACCTGCATCTAAAATAAACTTTAGCGCAGCAACATTGCCTACTGATAGCACACGTCCCAGGCTACTTTATAATGTTCCCGCTCAAAACCTGTTCTTTACTTATCAGCCTGCTTCTTTAAAGCCGTTGGCGCTTTCAATTGATACAGCAATTAATTGGGTAAACAGCAATTATATAAAATTAGGGATAGGTAATTACAGCACGCCGTATGCCGAGGCAGGGTTTTCGTTTGGTGACGGACAGACTTCCGTTATCAACGTTCATACAAGGCATATTTCTCAAAAGGGCAATCTCCCTTATCAAAAGTACAGTCACTCAAATGCAGATGTAAGTGGTGTGTTTAATACACAAGGCAATACAGAGGTTCGTGCAAAGGCAGGGTTCGATAACAGTACGCAATATTTTTACGGGTACCAGCCCGATACATTAAAATATACAAAAGATAAACTGCTGCAGCGTTTAACTAATTTTAATGCGATGATTGGTATAAGAAATAAAGAAGCCAACAGTTTTGGCATTAGTTACGACCCAACTGTTACGCTTAATTTTTTTGGTGATAACAGGAGCGGCAAAGAAACCAGCTTAAGATTAGACGCCCCGCTTACCAAAACTTTTGGAAGAGCTTTTGGCTTCAATCTTGGTGCAACTGCCGACATTACTACTTTTAAAAACGGTAAAGGCCAAAGCATAAAGAACAATCTTTATTACATAACTCCGGCAGTGATATTAAAGTCGCCGAACTTTATTTTAAACTTAGGTCTTACCCCAACATGGAGCAATCAAATATTTTCTATGCTTCCAAACTTTACGGTAGTTGCCAAAATGAACGAGGAGAAATTTGTTTTGCAGGCGGGGTGGATAGGATATTATCAAAAGAATACTTACCAGTCGCTGGCAGCTTTCAACCCGTGGATACAGCAACCCGGAGCTTTGGAAAATACACGCATTAAAGAACAATATGCAGGATTTAAAGGTTCAGCAGGAAACCACTTCACCTATAATGCAAAGCTTTCTGTACTTAAGTTTTTGTCTCCTGCATTATTTGTTAACGACAGCATAGACGGTAAAACATTTAAAGTTGTGTACGATCCACAAATGAATGATATACGGCTGCATGGAGAAATTGGTTATACTGTTCAGGAAAAGTTTAGTCTTCTTGCAGGCGCCACCATTAATCAATACAGCGGCCTTAAAGAGAATGCCAAAGCTTATGGGTTACTGCCTATGGAAGTTACAGGAGCCTTACGTTGGCAGGTGTTGAAAGATCTGCAATTTAAATCAGACCTGTTTTTTTGGGACGGCCCCCGTTACAGGTTTAAGTCGGGCAACAGCGGTAAATCTAAACCTGCCTTCGATTTAAATGCCGGCGTTGAATTTACTGTTTTGCCAAAACTTAATCTCTGGCTTCAGTTTAATAATATAATGAATAACCGCTACGAACGCTGGAATCAATACCGGGTGTTAGGCTTTAATGTTTTAGGAGGAATTGTATATTCGTTCTCCCAACCGGGCAAATAAGTATGACAAATCTTTTATACAAGTACCTCACTATTTACAAGCAGGTGTCTCTTCCAGGCGTAGGTGTTTTTAAAATAGCGCGACAACCTGCAAAGCATGATATTGCAAATAAGGTTATTGAACCTCCTGCTTTAAACATTGATTTTACAGCCCACCCAGCTACCGGCACTAATGATTTTTTTGAATTTCTTTCAAAAGAAAAGAGCATTGAAGAAGCAGCCGCAATTAACCATTTTAATGATTTTGCCCAACACTTAAATCACGAGGGAAATTCCGGCAAATCATTTGAATTACCAGGCATAGGTACATTAAGAAAGAATGCGAACGGAGAGGTAAGTTTTGAGCCTGCTCATGTTCTTGCCGGTTATTTTCCACCTGCTGTTGCCGAGCCTGTTGTTAGAGAAAAGGCCAGCTACGAAATATTGGTAGGAGAAGCCCAGCGAACATCTTCCCAAATGCGCGAAGCATTACATGGTGAACCGGAAACTGAACACGTAAGTAAAGACTATTGGTGGATTTATGCAATCCTACTTGCGGTTATAGGCATTGCTGCTATTGTGTATTATTACCAGCGGAATGGAAGTTTGAGATAGAAAAAACGAAAACTTGAACCAGCATAATTTAAGGTAAAAGCTGTTGCGTTTTTTATGTTTATGGAAACTACATGCATCAAAGGATTGCAGTTTGATAACACAAAAACGCAATTGGTGATATTTACAAATCTAAACCCATTCTCTCCATGACAACAGCTTTGGCGTATAGCCTCTTGAATATTATCCAATAATTCTTTTGCGATTTCTATCATAGCTGTTGCTTTGGATTGCCGCTACGGTATACTTTACGCAAGTTACCCCTCTGTTCCAAAAACTATAAAAAATGTTTACTGAGTGGGAACATGGGAACATGGGAACATGAAGAGGATACACTAGTCGGGGAATTTTTAGGCAACCTCCGTTTTGAGAAAGAGCAGGTAAAGATAAATCGTAGACTATTTGAATGACAAATTGTTACAAAGAATTTCAAAGTAGAGGTAAAGATGCTCATGAAAAAAATCAGGAGCGGATGTAGTAATCACACGAAATTTCAGATTTAAAAAATGATGAACGCTCAGTAAAATCAATAATATTTGGCGCAAAAAAAGCACAACTTTATGACAAGGTCGCTCGAACTTATATCCTCATCAAATGTACAATTCATATTGAAAAGCATGCTCTTGTGGCTCTTCTTATTGTCTAGGGCAATCATGGCACTGGCGCAGACCGAAAGCTTGATAGATAAGGTAGTCATAACCTCCCTGAATGAGAAAACACAGGTACGTATCAATGAAAACGGGGAACTACAGGTGAATGTCTCCCAAAAGGATGTTCGCACATTCATGAGTCGTAGATGGGTCCGGTATAGTGACTTTGGCGCCCAAGGCGACGGCAAGACCGATGATATGGACGCTATCGCCGGAGCCCATGCGTTCGCCAATCAACATGGTCTAACGGTAAAAGCGGACAAGGGTGCTACCTACTACATTGGTGGTAAGGAGCGCACCGCCGTGATCCGTACTAATACTGATTTCGGAGCGGCGCACTTCATCATCGACGATACCGAAGTGCAAAATCGTAATGCTTCCGTTTTCCTCGTCAGTTCCAGTCTGCAACCGTATACCTTGAAAGAAATATCTTCACTTAAACGGAATCAGGAAAAAATCGACGCATCCTTACCCGGACACTGTTTGATTACAGTCAAGAATTCCCACGTGAAGCACTACATCCGGTTTGGACTGAACCAAAACAATGGAGCGGCGCAGACGGATATCTTCATTGTAGATAAAAATGGAAAGGTGGATATGGATGCTCCGATCATCTGGGACTTCGACCAAATTACGGATATCAGTGCTCTTCCCATCGACCAAAAGCCACTGACTATCACCGGGGGACGGTTTACTACGATCGCCAATAAGGCAGAATCGAAGTATACCTATTATAGCCGGAACATCGCAATCAAACGCTCCAATGTACTTATTGACGGGCTCGAACACCGCATCACCGGCGAAGGAGACCACGGTGCACCCTACGGCGGCTTCCTCAATATCGTGGAGTGCGCCTATGTAACAGTCAAAAACACCATTCTGACCGGCCACAAAACATACAGTACCATTGGCGCGGCAGGAAAACCCGTCTCCATGGGCACTTACGACATTTCCGCCAACCGCGCCCTGAATGTATCCTTCATCAACTGCAGCCAGACCAACGATATTAATGACCGCACGTATTGGGGAATCCTGGGGTCCAACTACTGTAAGAATATGCTGTATGATCGTTGTGTCTTTTCACGATTCGATGCCCACATGGGAGTGGCTAATGCCACCATCCGCAACTCGACCCTGGGACACATGGGCATTAACGCCATTGGCAGCGGGACTTTAACGGTCGAGAACAGTACTATCCGCGGTAATACCCTCGTCAATTTGCGCTCCGACTATGGCAGCACCTGGCAGGGTGAATTTGTGATCCGCAACTGCATTTTTGTGCCGGCGGCCGGCAGACCCAGCAACGCTTCCCTGATCGGTGGATCTTATTCCGGTCAGCATGATTTCGGTTATACCTGCTACATGCCGGAACGGATTATCATTGAAAATCTTCATATCGATGACTCCAACCATCCGGGGAATTACCAGGGGCCTGCTATTTTTTCGAATTTTAATCCCGAAATGAAGGACGATTCCTTTCAGGAGAAGTTTCCTTATGTTATAACCAAAGAAGTTATACTCAGGAATGTGACCACCGCTAGCGGCAAGGCTCTGCGCATCAGCGACAATACGTTCATGTTTAGGAATGTAAAAGTGGAAGTCCAATGACCTGATGTAATGAGTGCCATTTACCATGGTTTTTCTGCCATTGCCGGTGTTTCTCACAGCTACTTATCCGTGCCCGGACATACCTCATTCGAGTGTGATAACACCAGTGGAGGCTATAATGTTTTGTATAATAAGGAATTAGCGCCTATCAAACCAAACATAACCATCATGACTGTCAGACAGAAATATTGGAGAATTTCTACACAAACTTTGTCCACTTTACAATGAGGCGAAGTAGTGCCGCTAACAGTGTATTTATGAATTGTGGCTGGACGTTAAGCCATTCAACTATAAATCTCTATTTTGCTTTTGTGGTAAATTAGCCAGCCGTTTTTCAAATGCCACAACTTCATAAATACTTTAACGTTGTACGTCCCCCTAATTTGACACAGCGTAACAGTTTGACACATCCTAAAACTTCCCAACGCTGCCCACACTATTTTTAGCACATTGCAAGGCACACAAACCTTCGACACAAAGCCAAACCTTGCAAAGAGCTAAAAATGCCACCACACAACTCACCCACCCTGGCTGACAAATATCTATCAACAGTATGTTGAAAACTTCTGTAACAAATCTTTGCTCAACATAGTAACGATATGTAAATTTGGACAATTATTGTCAAGACACAATAAAGTCAATTATGACACAACAAACTTTTGGTGAAACACTTCGAAAGCTTCGAGAAGAAAGTGAGATGCCTTTAAGAAAGCTTGCTGCACTTCTGGACATAGATCAATCCACTTTAAGTAAAATTGAGAGAAATGAACGTAAAGCAAATCCTGATTTAATTGATAAAATTTCAAAAATTTTTAAAGCAGACAAAAAGGAACTTCATATCAGTTTTGTAAGTGACAAAGTAGTTTATGAATTATTAGATGAAGAAAGTTCCATTGATATTTTAAAGGTTGCTGAGGAAAAAATTAGTTACATCATACAATCAAAGAAGAAACCGAATGCAAAATAATATCGCACCAATAACTAATGTAAATGTTTTATCTCGCAGTAGGGTTCAAACTCTATTTCCTATACCAAGCATTCAAAAGCCTTTTTTGAAATAGTGAAAGAGCTGCCAGATTAATTTATCTAAACAAAACTTGCTTTAACGGTCTTTTCAATTCTTCTTTTAAAATGTTTCTTATCAAAAGTTCCCTAAATTCAATTTAAATATGGTTTCCGTATTTTTTATAGAAGCACCATAACCGTAACGATTTAAATTTGCAAGTATGCCAGAAAAAAATAATTTATCCTCGCGCAGAAAATTTCTGCAGCAATTAAGTGCTACAACTTTAGCCTTAACTACCGGTTCCCTAACCTCTTCTGCACGTAAAGAAGAAGTTGAGCAACGGATTATTCAATATGAAAAAAAGGTTTCTGCAAACGACAAGGTTAATATCGCTGTTATAGGTCTTGGTATCATGGGTTATAACGACGTTAATGCGGCAATAAAAGTTCCGGGTGTTCAACTTGTAGCCGCCTGCGATTTGTATAATGGAAGGTTAGAACATGCAAAGGAGTTGTTTGGTAGTGACCTTTATACAACTAAGGATTACCGCCAAATTCTTAACCGCAATGATATTGACGCAGTAATTATTGCTACTACCGATCTTTGGCATGCACGCATTACGAGAGAGGCATTACAAAAAGGCAAACATGTGTATTGCGAAAAACCGATGGTTCACCGCATAAGCGAAGGTATGGGTGTTGTTAAAGCCCAGCAAACCAGTAAAAAGGTTATGCAGGTTGGCAGCCAGCGTGTAAGCAGTATTTTATATGCAAAGGCACGTGAAATTTATAAGTCGGGCGAAATAGGTAAGCTTAACATGGTAAATGCAACCTACGACCGGCAGAATGCATTAGGTGCATGGGAATATACAATGCCTACAGATGCCTCCCCTGAAACAGTGGATTGGGATAGATATATTGCCGGATCCCGTAAAATTCCGTATGATCCTAAAAAGTTCTTCTGGTGGCGGAACTACCGTGCTTTTGGAACAGGTGTAGCCGGAGACCTGTTTGTGCATTTGCTTTCGGGTACGCACACGATTACAGGTTCAAAAGGACCAATTAAAATATTTTCGTCTGGTCAATTGTCTTACTGGAAAGATGAGCGTGATGTACCCGATGTTATGACAGGGATTATGCAATATCCTGAAACTGCTGAACATCCGGCATTTCAACTTACATTACAGGTAAACTTTGTTAGCGGCACCGGCGGGCAGGAGAGCCTGAAGTTTGTAGGGGAGGAAGGTGTTATAGACATCAGGGGAAATGGTTTAACTGTTAAGCATAGCATTATGTCGAAAGCGCCTGGTATTGGTGGATGGGATGCTTTAAACACTTACCCAAAGGCTATGCAGGAAGTGCTGATGAAGCAGTATAATCAAAAGTGGTCTGCCGAAGACCAAAAGAAAATAACGAAGCCCGATATTGAATACAAAACTCCCCAGGGTGTAAACGACCTGCTCGATCATCATACTAATTTTTACGAAAGCATAAGAACAGGTAAACCGGTGGTTGAAGATGCTGCGTTTGGTTTTAGAGCAGCAGCGCCTTGCTTAGCTTGTAACGACAGTTATTTTAATAAGAAAATTATTTATTGGGATCCCGAAAATATGAAGGAGACAAAGGGTTAAATCTTTAAGAAACTTAAAAATCACAAACAATTAAACTACATATATGACTTCAAGACGCACATTCATCAGAAACACTTCTTTACTTACAGCAGGCACCTTAATAGCACCTTCTATATTTGCTAAGTACAATAAAAAGTACATAGGATTGCAATTATATACTGTGAGAGATGCTATGCAAAAAGATCCTGCAGACACATTAGCCAGGGTAGCACAAATTGGTTATAATTCCGTGGAAGGAGCTACTTATACGGGTACTCAAACCTTTTATGGAATGAGTGCCAAAGAGTTTGATGCGCTTTTAAAAAAGAACGGGCTTATCATCCCAAGCAGCCATTACCGGCTCGGTGAGGAAAAAGTAAAGGGTGAAGTTCAAAAGGGAACAATATTAAATGAGTGGCAAAAAGCTGTAGATGATGCAGCAACTGTTGGAATTAAATATATGGTATGTGCCTATTTATCGGAGGCTGAACGGGGCAACCTGGATCATTACAAATATGTTGCAGAACAATTAAACAAAGCAGGTGAAACATGCAAAAAATCCGGCATACAACTTTGTTATCATAATCACGATTTTGAATTTGCTCCCCAGCAAGGAAAGCTTCCTTTTGATATTTTAATGAACAGCACCGACAAGGGTTTGCTTAAGTTTGAGTTAGATCTATATTGGATAACCAAAGCCGGCCACGATCCTGTTGCTATGTTCAATCAGCATCCCGGAAGATTTCCATTATTGCATGTGAAGGATATGGACAATACCCCGCAAAAGGCTTTTACCGAAGTTGGAAATGGTGTGATTGATTTCAAAAAAATATTTAAGCAAACTGAGAAAGCAGGAATGAAGTACTTCTTTGTAGAACAAGACCGCACTCCCGGCTCACCTTTCGACAGCATCACAAAAAGCATCACTTATATTAAAAAGAACTTAGTGTAACATAAATAGTTACTGAGGTTTTATGGTATCCAAAGTTTTCATTACTACATAGCTTAATGTATAGGCTTTTAAACAATTCTCAATATCTAAACAAATGGTATGGAAAAAAAATGGGCTGGTAAAGCTTTATTATCCCTGTTCATAGTATTGAATTTTCCCGCCTTTTCTCAACAAAAGCCGGGCATTTTTGATGGACATGGTGATATTGGAAAAGTCTTAAAAGCAGGTTCTGCTAAATATATTCCTCAATCCCAGGAATATATTATTTCAGGTGCCGGTTATAATATTTGGTTCGACCATGATGAATTTCATTTTGCCTGGAAGCAAATGAAAGGCGATTTCATATTGTACACCAGGGCTAAGCTTGAAGGTAAAGGGGTTGATCCGCATAGAAAAGTAGGCTGGATGGTGCGTAAATCACTTGATAGCAATGCTGCTCAAATAAATGCTGTTACTCATGGCGATGGACTAACCTCACTTCAATTCAGACGAACAACCGGGGCACAAACAGAAGATATAAAATCGAAAATAACACATGCTGATGTTATACAGCTTGAAAGGAAAGGTAATACTTATACAATGCGGGTAGCTAAATTTGGAGAACCATTTGTTACCGAACAGGTATCGAATTTTGACTTAGGAGATGAAGTATATGTAGGTTTATTTGTAGGATCCCACAACGCTAATGTTGTAGAAACAGGTGTATTTAGGGATGTTCGTATTACCGTTCCCGCCAAAGACAGTTTAAGCAGGCAAATGACTTTAGGCAGCAATCTTGAATTGCTTGATATTGCCACAGGTAAACGTGAAATTATTTATTCAGTACCTAACTCAATACAGGCGCCTAACTGGACTCCCGACGGTAGGTCGTTGATTTATAATGACAACAAGGGGCTTATGTATAAGTTTGATTTAAGCAGCCGTCAACCAACGCTTTTGAATACCAGTGATATAAAAAACAACAACAACGATCATGTTCTTTCTTTTGATGGCAAAATGCTTGGGCTTAGTTCATCGGTTAGAGATCTTGGCGGTTCTATTATTTATACTGTCCCGGTAAGCGGAGGCACTCCTAAACAAATTACTCCTAAAGGTCCATCTTACTTACATGGGTGGTCACCTGATGGAAAGTACCTTGTTTTTTGCGGACAACGAAATAACGAATTTGATGTATATAAAATACTTGCAGCGGGCGGGGAAGAAATGCGCTTAACAGATGTAAAAGGTTTAGATGATGGCCCGGAATATACACCTGATGGAAAGTTTATTTATTTCAATTCTGTACGTTCCGGCTTGATGCAGATTTGGAGAATGAAGCCTGATGGCAGCAACCAGGAGCAGGTCACTAACGATGAATTCAACAATTGGTTCGCTCATATATCTCCTAATGGAAAATCAATGGTGTTTCTCTCATTTTTAAAAGAGGAAGTAGCGCCGGGCGACCATCCTCCTTATAAACATGTGTACATACGATGGATGCCAATAACAGGTGGTAAACCTAAAGTGGTAGCTTATGTTTACGGAGGCCAGGGATCAATCAATACGCCATCATGGTCGCCTGATAGTAAAAGAATTGCTTTTGTTAGTAACAGTGATATGAGTAAATAGATTGCGGGAAATGTTACTTAAAAAAGGAAAATCGCCTACTTAAAATCTGAAACCAAAAGAGAATAAATTGCGGAGTCTAAAAATTTGCCATTGAAATAATAATTCTCTTTAAAATAACCTTCCTGCTTAAAATTATTCTTTTTCAAAAGGTTAATAGATGGTTTATTGTTAGGGTTAATATTTGCTTCAACTGAATGAATATTCATAGTTTTAAAGCCGTAGTTGAGAACGACGCTTAAAGCTTCGTGCATTATCCCTTTACCTTGAAAATCCGGATGAAGAACATAACCAATCTCAGCTCTATAATGTTCCTTCAATATTCTCCAGTAACCAATTGTTCCTATTAAATTCGCATTCTCTTTAAGTGTGATTGCCCAGGTAACAGCCTCGTGTTTATCTTCAAGATTATTCAATTCTTTTATAAATTGCTGTGCCTCTTCAATTGACTTTGCCGGCGTTCGGTCTAAAAACTCTAATACTCTTTCATTTGATCGTAAAAAAAACATTTCATTTACATCTTCCGTCATTACCTGCCTAAGTTTCAATCTCTGCGAGAATAATTGTGGAAAAGGGTCGGTAACTACAGTAAGCATTGGTGTAGATTGTTATTTCAAATATCCGCAAACTTTCTCATCATTCCAATGTCAACCTTCATTTCATTGTATGCAAAGCATTTATGTCAAGCTGTATTCGTTCTAAACTTTTGCTTGCGAAAGAACAGCATTTCAGTAATAAATATAAGCAGCATACTAATGCCTGTAGTTGCAGCAACTTTGCCGAGAAAATACAGAAAATCACCGAAGCTTATCCATTCGATCAATACAAGATAAAAATGATGGATAAAAGTTAACAGGAAAACATATAAACCATACGGTGCAAACCCCATGCTTTTTATAGAAGGTTCGGTATAGTTAAGTTCAGTTCCTTCCTGCACTATTAAAACGTTGATGAAGAAAGGCCGCAGGTAAGCAATAAGCACACATGGTGCAGCATGAAGACCGGGAGTGCCCATAAAATAATCGAGCGATAACCCAAATAAAAATGCAACCAGCAAAAGGGCAAATCTCGAAATGGTAAAAGGCAGCCATAGTATAAATAAAAAATACAGGTAAGGTGAAATGAACCGGTGCAAAGGTGGTATTTGGTTAAGCACATATACCTGCACTAAAATAAACATGATAAAGCGGATCGTATTTCTTACTAAATGGCTCATTGGTTTTTAACAGGTACAGCCTCCAGCCTGCGTTGTTCGTTCCACTGAAGATTTTCTACAACATACACATATTGAATACTGTAAAAATTAGTAGCTGTTCTCAGCCTTATCGTAAAGAAATTACTGCCGGGGTCTGCAGATATTTCATTAACGGTGCCTACCATAATGTTTGGAGGAAAATTAACTGAATAGTTACTTGTTATAACCGAATCGCCTTTTGCAACCTTAATACTTTTAGGAATATTTTTGAGCGTAAGGTATCGCGGATCCCGCCCGTCCCATTCAACACTGCCCGATACATTTTCGTTTTTCAACATCGAGCTTATCCTGCTGTTTCTGTTCAGCACGCTCATTACGCGGCTATAATTATCACTAACATCTATCACTATTCCAACTACTCCATCGGGGCCTATAACTGCCATATCTTTTTTTACGCCTTGTAAAGCGCCCCGGTGCAACGTAATAAAGTTTAGCTGAGCCGAAATTGTATTGCTTACCACTTTTGCAGGCAGCCATATAAATTTTCTGCTCCGCCCCAATGTATCTTTGGCAAGGCTATCTATAACTTTAATTCTGACGGTATCGGCATTTTCGAAATTAATACCCAGTAAATTTTTTAACCTTGTATTTTCATCCTGTAATCGCCGGTTGGTTTCTTTTAAGTGGAAGTAATATTGAACTTTATTGTACTGGTCGTTTACGCGTCCTGTTACTTCATTTGCCACTGCTCCATAGGCCGCTTCGTGGGTTTGATTGAATTTAACAAGTAAAACAAGCGATAAAATCTGCAACACCAGGAAGAAAATAAAGTTAAAGTATCTTCTGATGAAGAGAAAAATATTATGCATAATCCCTCCCTGCTTCCTGTAAAGAGAAGGTGTAAAGTTTACTGAGATTATAACTTACAATGCAATTCAATACTTCTTCTTTAAGTCCTCCCCCTGCGGAGAGGATTTAGGAGGGGGCTACCTCATTATAAATGGAAAACGCTGGTAGCTTTTAAGTGCTATGCCTGTACCCCTAACTACACTTTTAAGCGGATCGTCGGCCACATGAACCGGCAATTTTATTTTCTGGCTCAGGCGCTTATCTAATCCCCTTAATAATGCACCGCCACCTGTAAGATATAAACCACGGCGGTAAATATCTGCAGCCAGTTCGGGCGGAGTAGTTTCAAGAGCTTTTAAGATTGCTTCTTCAATTTTAAAAATGCTTTTATCCAAAGCTTCGGCTACTTCCTGGTAGCTAACCATAATTTGTTTTGGAATACCGGTTACAAGGTCGCGGCCGTTTACAGGAATATCATCGGGCGGCGATTCCAAATCCTTCATTGCAGCGCCAATTTGTATTTTGATCTGTTCGGCTGTACGTTCACCTATTAGTAAACTGTGATAACGGCGAAGCGCTTCCATAATATCGGCAGTAAATTCATCACCGGCAATTCTTATGCTTTGGTCGCAAACAATACCTGCAAGGGCTATAACTGTAATACCTGTAGTGCCGCCTCCAATATCAATAATCATATTACCTACGGGCTCTTCCACATCTATACCAATACCTAAGGCGGCGGCCATTGGTTCGTGCAATAAATAAACTTCTTTAGCTCCGGCCTGTTCAGCACTGTCTCTTACTGCCCGTTTCTCTACCTCTGTAATGCTCGAAGGAATACAGATCATCATGCGCCAACTGGGCGGAAACAGGGGTTTTTTGGGATAGATCATTTTAATCATTTCCCTTATCATTAGTTCTGCCGCGTTAAAGTCTGCTATTACACCATCTTTTAAAGGACGAACGGTGCGAATACTTTCGTGGGTCTTTTCATGCATCATCAATGCCCTTTTACCAACTGCCAGAACGATTTTAGGATTATTCCGGTCCAATGCAACAATTGATGGCTCGTTTACAGCAACTTCATCATTATGAATGATGAGGGTGTTTGCGGTTCCGAGGTCCATGGCAATTTCCTGAGTTAAAAAATTAAAAAGTCCCATCTATATATAGTTCAATATTTTGTTAAGTAATGGCTGCAAAGTTGTATGAAATAATTGGAAATAACAAAGCAGATAACGATGTGGGGCAAGGTATGTAGATAACTTGAGGAGAGGTAGAATAAGTTGTTGAAAATCCAACGATTAACACTTTAAAAAAGGTAACAACTTCGTTGATAAAAACTTATAAACTTAGATAATTCTATTCATCAGGAATATTGAAATGGAATGTACACTTATTGTTATTCAGGTTTTAAATAAATTCATATCCAATGTCGCACCGATAATACATTCCTTCAAAAGTAATTTCTTTTAATAGGTCAAGCGATCTTGCAACCGCTTCCTTAATGTCTTTTCCATAAGCTGTTACTGCCAGCACCCTTCCACCGTTTGTTACAATTGCATTTCCCTCCTGTTTTGTTCCTGCATGAAAAACAGCCTCCCCTAACCCCTCCGAAAGAGGGGGAAGTTGAATTACCTTATTTTTTTCACATTTTCCCGGGTAGCCGCCACTAACGGCTACTATTGTTGCTGCGGCTCTTTCATTAAAGGCAACCTCAACTTTATCTAACTCGCCTTTATGTAAAGCAACAAACATTTCTACAATATCATTTTTCAGGCGAGGTAATATTACTTCCGTTTCGGGATCCCCTAAGCGGCAGTTGTATTCTATTACATACGGCTCCCCATTTACATTCATTAATCCTATAAATACAAAGCCCTTATATTCAAGTTGCTCTGTTTGTAAACCTTTTATAGTTGGCTTAATTATACGCTCTTCAACCTTAGCCATAAAAGTATCGTTTACAAAAGGCACAGGACTTACACATCCCATTCCACCGGTATTTAACCCGGTATCTCCTTCGCCTATCCTTTTATAATCTTTTGCGTGACCGATTATTTTATAATCAATCCCGTCAGTAAGCACAAACACACTTACTTCAATTCCCTGCAAAAACTCTTCTATCACCACTTTGGCAGAGGCTTTACCAAACTGTTTGTTCACGATCATTTCTTCAAAAGCAGTTAATGCTTCATTGTGTGTGTTGCATATAATAACACCTTTGCCTGCCGCAAGTCCGTCAGCTTTTAAAACTATTGGTAAAGTATGCTGAGAGATGTATTGTTTGCCCTGCTGGTAATTCAATTTATTGAATTTAGCATAAGCTGCTGTGGGAATATTATGCCTTTGCATGAAATGTTTAGAGAAAGATTTGCTTCCTTCAAGTTGTGCACCTGCTGCTGAAGGACCAATAACGATACCGCTCCACCCCTCCCCTTTTGCGAAGACTTCTTCATTTTTTAGAAAATCATAGATGCCATTTACCAGCGGGTCTTCAGGGCCAACAACCACTAATTCTATATTTTCTTTAATACAAAATTTTTGGATCGAGGCAAAGTCATTTACATCTATATCTATATTCTCTCCACAGTGCATAGTACCCGCATTGCCGGGGGCAATAAATAAGTGTGAACACAAAGGGCTTTGCTTTATCTTCCAGGCCAAGGCATGTTCGCGGCCTCCCGAACCAAGTATAAGAATATTCATATTTGTAAGTTAACTACCTGCTGAAACTTCGCGGCGAATGTAAAAACTATTTGCGGTTGAATAAGTTTGGTTTGTTAGTTAGCAGCAAGTAATAATAATTATCACTATTTTGAGGCTTAAATTTCACCATCAAAACTTACTAATCAAAAAAATTGATATGAACATTACACCGGCAGATGAAGCAATACTGCAAAAAGGACACCCGAAAGGTTTGTATGTACTTTTTGCAACCGAGTTCTGGGAAAGATTTAGCTACTATGGCATGAGGGCAATATTTGTGCTTTTTATGACCGATAAATTATTGTTCGACAAGGCTTATGCTGCCAATATTTATGGCAGTTATACCGGCCTGGTTTATCTAACTCCTTTAATTGGCGGGTACGTTGCAGACAGGTATTGGGGCAACAGGAAATCAATTTTTGTTGGTGGTGCATTAATGGCTGTAGGCCAGTTCATTTTATTTGGCTGTGCTTCACTTGGGCAAGGTTCAGCGTTGGCAACAACTTTACTTTGGACGGGGCTTGCATTCCTCATCTTTGGCAATGGTTTTTTTAAGCCGAATATTTCCACAATGGTTGGCCAGCTTTATCCTGAAGGCGACAACACCAAGAAAGACTCTGCCTACACAATATTCTACATGGGCATAAATGCCGGCGCTTTTCTGGCACCTTTGATTTGTGGTTATCTGGGCGAAAAGGTGGACTACAAATGGGGATTTTTTGCTGCCGGTTTGGGGATGGTGTTAAGCCTTATTATCTTCTACTTTACAAAAGATAAATACGTAGTCTCCGCAACCGGCGAACAGTTAGGTACTCATGCAAATAAACTTAAAGACACTTCCGTTTCTGAAACCGGAAAAACAGGTTTCAGCTCTACACAAATCATTGTGTTGATTGCTTCGATAATAGCTGCTGTTTCTGTTATTTATTTTCTTTTAGGAGTTGACTTTTGGGGCTCTGCAATTTATGGCATGACGTTGTGTTTGCCTTTCGCTATTCTTACCGATAGGTCTTTAACCAAAGTTGAAAAATCAAGATTAAGTGTAATCATCATCATTATGATTTTTGTCATCTTCTTCTGGATGTGCTTTGAACAGGCAGGCGCTTCGCTCACCTTTTTTGCTAACGAGCAAACAGACCGAAATATATTTGGATGGGAAATGCCGGCAAGTTACTTCCAAAGCTTCAATCCTATTTTCATAGTGATCCTTGCTCCCATTTTTGCAACCCTTTGGGGCCGTTTGGGAAATCGGGGTGTAGAGCCGCCTGCCCCTATGAAACAGGCTATGGGTTTAGGCTTCTTAGCATTAGGATTTTTATTTATTTCCTTTGGAACTGCGGGAGATGCAGCCATTAAAGTGAGCATACTTTGGTTAACGGGCTTATACTTTTTGCATACCGTTGGCGAGTTGTTCTTAAGCCCCATAGGTTTAAGTATGGTAAACAAATTAACACCCGGACGCTTTACTTCGTTAATGATGGGTATTTGGTTTATGGCAATTGCAACCGGTAACAAACTTGCCGGAACAATGAGTTCTTTATACCCTGATCCTAAAGCTACCGGCCCGGCTCCTGTTTTTTTGGGAATAACAATTGACAATCTGCATACTTACTTTATGATCTTTGTTGCCTTTGCAGGGGCAGCAGCAATAATCCTTTTCCTGCTTTCTTTTAAATTGAGAAAGATGATGCATGGGGTTAAATAACTTTCATAAATATTAAAATGATTTAAGGCTGTTTATAAAACGAACAGCCTTATTTATTTTTATACAAATTACTTTCATGGAATTTGCACATGACATAGCAGAAGTACAGGAGTTTGAAGGCAGGCATCCAAAGCAGCTATACCTGTTATTTTTTACGGAAATGTGGGAACGCTTTTCCTTCTATGGAATGAAGGCGTTGCTGCTTGCGTACATGGTTTCGCAATTAAAATTTGATGAACCAAAAGGCTATGCAATCCTTGGATCTTATGCCGCTCTTGTTTATACAATGCCTATGTTTGGCGGAATGCTTGCCGACCGCTTTTTAGGTTATCGCAAAGCAATCATGTTTGGGGGAATATTAATGACGATAGGGCATTTGATATTGGCAATACCGCAAGGTTGGAGTTTCTTTTATGGTATGGCTTTTATTATTTGCGGTAATGGTTTCTTTAAACCCAACATCTCAAGTTTAGTAGGAACATTATATGCCAACAACGACCCAAGAAAAGACAGTGCTTTTTCTATTTTTTATATGGGCATTAATATTGGCGCTGCACTCGGCGGATTACTTTGCGGATATGTTGGGCAGCGGATCAACTGGCATTATGGATTTGGTCTTGCGGGTATTTTTATGCTGGTTGGTTTGATTGTTTTTTCTATTGGCAAAAAAACATTAGGGGATAAAGGCCTGCCTGCAAACGAAGCCGAACTTAAAAAACCGAGGTTCGCTTTTATTACTGACGAACACCTGATATATTTAGGCACTTTAGCAGTTATTCCTTTAGTAGTTACGCTTTTTAACTTTTACGAAATAATGGATTGGATAATGCTGCTGCTGGGAACACTTTCTGTTTGTTACATTTTATTCATTGCCTTTAAACTGGAAAAGGTTGAAAAATTCCAATTATTTGCTGCACTTACTATGATCATTTTCTCCACTTTGTTCTGGGCTTTTTACGAACAAAACGCCGGCTCTCTTAATTTATTTGCACTTCGCAATGTTAACATGAATGTTTTAGGCTATAACCTTCCCGGATTAGCTATAAATAACTTTTTACCACCAGCCTGGGTAATTATTTTAAGCTTTGTTTTTGCATGGCTTTGGCCCTGGCTTAACAAAAGAGGTAAAGAACCGTCCACCCCTATGAAATTTGCTTTCTCATTTATCTTATTAGGTATTGGTTTTTATGTATTCTACATGGCTTGTAAAGCAAGCATTACAACCGGCTTAATTCCTTTAACCACTTTTGTTCTTGGTTACTTTTTTATCATTTCAGGAGAGTTGTGTATTTCGCCAATAGGTCTTTCTATGGTAACGAAATTATCACCAAAGAATATTGTGGCGATGATGATGGGCATCTGGTTTTTCGCAAGTGCCATAGGAGAATTTTTAGCCGGTAAAATAGGCTCGTTAATGAGTGTGCCCAAAGAGGTAGCTGAAGCTGAAAACCCTGTTCTTTCGTTGCCTTATTATGCTGACATTATCAGCAAGATTGGTTTAGGCTCAATAGTGATCGGCATTATTCTCATTTGTTTCGTACCTTTTCTAAAACGCTGGATGGGAGACGTGAAATAACTTGCATAATCAATCTTATCTATATCATTTATATGAAAAAAAATATTTTAGACAACCAAACAGCACATGAAGTGGTTGAAAGAATACGAAAAATACAACCATCAGCAAACCCGCAGTGGGGAAGCATGACTGCAACCGAAATGTTTTATCATACCAATGAAGTATTGAGAAGAACCATGATGCTCCCACCATTGCAGCCAAAGAAAAGCACTTTGAAACAAATTCTTTTAAAGACATACTTTATGAATTTCGCTCCCCGGTTTCCCAAAAATGTAGAAGCGCCAAAATTTGTTAATATGAAAAAGAATAATTTTCAACTCGAAGGATTTGAGCAGGAGCGGAATAAACTGATTGAAAGGGTTAACGAATTTCAACAAAGCCAAAACGAGTTTGCCCCAAATCACCCTATATTTGGCAGACTTACAAAAAAGCAATGGGGCGTTTTTTCGTGGATGCACCTTGATCATCATTTAAGGCAGTTTAATGTTTAGTCTTTTACTTTTGTGCTTTTATTAATAATTTTACCCCCATCACAGCTTTTAATAAAATACTTGAAATATCGTGAGCGTTCGTGCCTTTAAATATGCATCTCCTTTCTTAGCATTTGCACTTGCTTACATTTCTTTTACAAGCACCGGCTGGCTTACTTTTTTGCCGGTTATCTGGTCTTATACCATCATCCCTTTATTTGAATTGATAGTTAAGCCGGATGAAACTAACCTTGAAGCAACAGAAGAAGAAATGGCAAAAAAAGATCGCGTGTACGATTATTTTCTTTACCTGGTTCCGGTTTTTTTATATGCTTCTTTAATTGTTTTTCTTTTTTCTTTTCAGCAACCGGATCTGCATCTTACAGATTATATTGGCCGCATTATGACGATGGGTTTGCTATGCGGAATATTTGGAATTAATGTAGGTCATGAACTGGGACACCGGGCAAATAAGTTTGAGCAAACACTTGCAAAAGCTTTATTGCTTACCTCGCAATACATGCACTTTTTTATTGAGCACAACCGCGGACATCATAAAAGAGTCGCTACTCCTGATGATCCAAGTTCAGCAAGAATGAATGAGCCTGTATTTTCATTTTACTATAGAACCATTATTCATTCTTACATTAGTGCATGGCAAATTGCTATTAAAGACGTTAGAAAAAAAGGCGCAAAAATTATAAGCCTGCAAAACGAAATGGTGCAATATACCATTATACAAGTTGCCTTTATTGCCATCATATTTTTTGCTTTTGGCGGGTTGATAACGCTTTGTTATCTACTATCTGCAGGCTCAGGCATTGCCTTGCTCGAAACGGTGAATTATATAGAACACTATGGCTTACAACGCAAAGAAATTGAGCCGGGCAAATACGAGCGGGCTATGCCTCAACATAGCTGGAACAGCAGCCATGTAATTGGCCGATTGATGTTGTTTGAACTAAGCCGCCACAGCGATCATCATTATATGGCAAGCCGTAAGTACCAGGTATTGCGTCATCATGATGGCTCGCCTCAAATGCCAACAGGCTACCCCGGTATGATGATACTCGCACACATTCCGCCTTTATTTTTTTATGTGATGAATAAGCGGATTAAAAAGTATAATGTAACACCTGAAATTTTGAATAAGTCGTTACAATTTTTTCCAGCAAATTAAATAACATATAGCACTTCTTCCCTTTGTGTTGCCCCGTGTTTGGTCTTATATAAAAAAACCACAGGAAAGATTACATCTTCATTTTTCCCCCACGAAATATTTCCATCTTTAATAACGAATTTCTTAAAATTACCTATCTCGAAATACTTACTATATTCACCTTTCACATATTTTAGAAAAATAGGTTGAAAATCTACAACTCTTTGCCTGCTGTTGAAAAAGTAAATAAGAATTTTATAGCCACATAAATATTCTGCTTTTATTATACTCAATGTTTCTGCTTCATTATTTTTTCTTTTACTATGTCGAATTCTACCTTTTGATGAAATATGAAAACTTTGTTCCATTTCTCAATTATTTGTTTGTGATAAGATTTCAAAAATACAGAAACTTCCTTAGCTTCCTTTTGTGTAAGTGAAGGTTTACCCTTTACTTTTTTGAACAATAATTTTACTTCCTCTTGTTCCAGTACAAATTCCACCTTCATTTCTCTTTCCTGTATTTGTACATAAACATGTACAGGCAAATGATCATTGGTATAAAATCGCAGAATAAACCTTAAATATTGAAAAATTTTTGGCAAAGTTCTTCTTACAACTTTCCAACCTTAATTTCATCCACTACTGCAGGATCTAATAATGTAGTTGTATCGCCTAAGTTGTCCATGTCATTTTCAGCAATCTTCCTTAATATTCTGCGCATGATCTTTCCGCTTCTTGTTTTAGGCAGGCCTTTTACAAACTGTATTTTATCGGGCCTTGCAATCGGGCCAATAATTCTTGATACCGTAGCAAATATATCTTTGCGGGTACTTTCTTCGCTGCCATGCATGTGGCTTAATATTACATAGGCATAAATGCCCTGCCCCTTAATGTCGTGTGGATAACCTACTACTGCGCTTTCCACAACACCGGCATGCATATTAATAGCATTCTCCACTTCGGCAGTGCCAATGCGGTGACCGCTTACATTTAATACATCATCTACCCTGCCGGTGATGCGATAAAAACCATTTTCATCCCTTAAACAACCATCACCCGTGAAATATAAATTGTCGTACGAGGCAAAGTAAGTAGTGCGGCAACGCTCATGGTCGCCATAAGTTGTTCGTAATATTCCCGGCCAGGGAAGCTTCATGCAAAGGTTGCCGCTTGCATTATTTCCTTCAATCTCGTTGCCTTTCTCATCTATCAATACAGGCAGTACACCTGGTAAAGGCAGCGTAGCATACGAGGGTTTAGCAGGGGTAACACCAGCGAGATTAGAAATAAGTATGCCGCCTGTTTCGGTTTGCCACCATGTATCAACAATGGGGCATTTTCTTTTACCAATATGCTCGTCGTACCAATGCCATGCCTCTTCATTTATAGGCTCGCCTACAGTGCCCAAGACCTTTAAGCTGCTTAAATTCTTATCTTCAAGAGGCTTTAGCCCGTAGCTCATTAAGCTGCGTAAGGCAGTAGGTGCGGTGTAAATAATATTCACTTTGTATTTGTCAACAATGTTCCAAAGCCTTCCGGCATCGGGCCAGGTAGGTATTCCTTCAAACATCAATGTAGTTGCGCCAGCGCTTAAAGGACCATAAACAATGTAGCTATGGCCGGTTATCCAGCCAATGTCTGCAGTGCAAAAATGTACATCACCTGGCTGGTATTGAAACACGTTAATAAAAGTGTAGTTGGTAAACAACATATAACCAGCAGTAGTATGTACCACCCCTTTTGGCTTACCTGTTGAACCGGAGGTATATAAAATAAACAAAGGATCTTCTGCATCCATTTCTTCTGCCTTAAAATCTTTAAGGTTTAATGTTTCCACTTTTTTAATCTCATCCTCCCACCATACATCTCTTCCTTTTAACATACTAACAGGGGTGCGGGTGCGGGTGCATACAATCACACATTTTACAAAATCGCATGCTATAAGGGCATCATCAATAATGCTTTTAAGGGGTATATCTTTCTGCCCCCGAAAGGCTCCGTCGCACGTAATAATATATTCTGCACTGGCATCGTTTAAGCGGTCGGCAATACTTTGTGCACTAAAGCCGCCAAACACAACGCTATGAATTGCCCCTATGCGGGCACAAGCAAGCACTGCAATTGCCAATTCGGGTATCATGCCCATATAAATACAAACCCGGTCGCCCTTCTTTACACCGTTGTTTTTTAAAACATGCGCAAACTGGCATACCTTATCATACAAATTATTATACGTTAAAATACGGTGATGCTCTGCGGGGTCGTTAGGTTCCCAGATTATTGCTGGTTGATTACCCAGGTTCTTCAAATGCCTGTCTATACAATTTTCTGTTATGTTGAGCTTAGCGCCTTTAAACCATTCAATCTTAGGCTCTTTAAAATTCCAGTTTAAAACCTGGTCCCATTTTTTACGCCAGGTAAAATGTTCAGCAATGTTTGCCCAAAATGCTGCCGGATCATCAATGCTTTTTTTATACTCCTGGTGGTATTGCTTTAAACTTTTGATTTGGTATGGATATGACATGCAATTATTATTTATCCTTAAAAATAATGAATGAAACACAAGTGAAAGAATTATGAAAAGCTTTTATCTAAATCTCTCTAATAAATTTCCTCGTTACACCCTCATTAATATTTTAACCCTAAGTTTGCCGAAACACTGTTTATCTCATAATACGTAAATATTAGTACAAGCTTTCCTCATATTTTCATAGTAAACTTTCATAGTAGATGTCGATAGTTGTAAACAAATTGCTGAAAATATATGGTGAACAGAAAGCAGTGAACGACATTTCTTTTTCAGTTCAACAAGGCGAAATAGTTGGTTTTCTTGGACCTAATGGTGCAGGAAAATCAACTACCATGAAAATGATAACAGGCTATCTTTCTCCTGACGGTGGTGTTGCTACGGTTAGTAATATAAATGTTGCTGCAAACCCCATTGAAGCCAAAAGAAAAATAGGTTATCTGCCCGAAGCTAATCCGCTTTATTTTGAAATGTATGTAAAGGAATACCTCGATTTTGTGGCGGGTGTACATGCCATAAAAAACCGCAAACAAAGAATACAGGACGTTGTTGAACTTACAGGTTTAAGTATAGAGCAAAAGAAAAAGATTGGCCAGCTTTCTAAAGGGTATAAACAGCGTGTAGGTTTGGCTGCTGCTCTTATTCACGATCCCGAAGTGTTGATTTTAGATGAACCTACGAGTGGACTTGACCCTAACCAGATAATTGAAATAAGAAATGTAATTAAGCAACAGGGGCAAAATAAAACGGTGCTGTTTTCATCTCATATTTTACAGGAAGTGGAAGCAATTTGCGACCGGGTGATCATTATAAATAAAGGGACACTTGTTGCAGATGACAGGTTGGTTAACCTGCAGCAACAACGCACCTCAAATTTTGTAAAAGTTACTTTTAAAGAAAGTGTTGAAGCACAATGGCTCGAAAGTCTTAGGGCAGTAAAAAAGGTAAATAAGCTGGATAACTTTAGCTGGCGAATAGAGGCCGCAAACCCTAATGAAGTTAAGAAACAATTGCTCGAACTTAGTTTGCAGCATAATCTTAATATCGTTTCTTTGCAAACCGAAGGGGGGAGTTTGGAAGATATTTTCAGAAGTTTGACGACCGTAAAGTAATTACCTTTGAAACAAAGCTTTTTTACTGGTGCAAGAAAATTATACGAGGAAAAAATATTTGAATTAATCAAAAATATTCCTGAGGAAGAATTACTTCAGGTAGTTACTATGATTGAAAAAATAAAAGAGGGAAAAAGGCAAAAGTACCTTAAAGCAATAAAAGAAGGTTTAGGTAAATATAAAGATACTATGCCTTCAACTGAAGAGTTTTTGAAACGTAAACACGAAGATAAATTGTTAGATCGTTAGTGTTGATGGAACAATTTGTTTTAGATACTTCAGCAATCGTAGCTTTTTTTGGAAAGAAGCAGGTGCAGAAAAGGTTAAAGAATTACTGGATAATGCAGCTCTTCTAAAATGTAATTTGTATATGCATAATGCTTCTGTTGCTGAGTTTTATTATGATTTACTTTATACCTATACAGAACAAAAAGCGGTTGAGATTTTAGAAAGGCTAAATTCTTACCCTATAACTTTTATTTAAACCATCACCCCAGAATTAATAAAATGGATTGGCTACTTTAAAACACATTATAAAATATCATTTGCAGATAGTTTTGTATTGGCAACAGCAAAAATTAATGATGCAGGAGTATTAACATCAGACCATCACGAATTTGATGAAGTTGAAAAAAGGGGAGATGTTCAATTTGAATGGATAAGGTAATCAAGTGTAAATCATAAATCTGTGATTTTTATAAAGTTTATTCAATTCGCGTTCTTTAAACGGCACATATAAAAAGTGAGTCAACTAATATAATCTAATCAACTACAAATGAGCTACATTTCCGACATTCACGCCCGGCAAATTTTAGACAGCCGCGGCAATCCTACTGTAGAAGTAGATGTAATTACCGATAACGGCGTTATAGGCCGTGCTGCTGTTCCAAGCGGCGCCTCAACAGGTGTGCACGAAGCAGTGGAACTGCGCGATGATGATAAAAGCATTTACATGGGTAAAGGTGTATTGCAGGCGGTAAAAAATGTAAATGAAATTATTGCCGACCCGCTTTTAAGGTGGCCTGTAACCGACCAGGCCGGTATAGACCGTACTTTGCTTGAACTGGATGGTACCGATAATAAAGGAAAGCTGGGCGCAAATGCTTTACTGGCAGTAAGTATGGCTGTTGCTAAAGCTGCTGCACAGGAGAGCAGCCTTCCCCTGTTTAAATATCTAGGCGGGGTAAACAGCACTGTTTTGCCTATTCCTTTAATGAACATTTTAAACGGTGGCGCTCATGCCGATAATAAAATTGATTACCAGGAATTCATGATCGTTCCTGTTGGAGCCGATACTTTTAGCGAGGGCTTACGCTGGGGAGTTGAAATTTTCCATCACTTAAAAACTGTATTAAAGAAGAAAGGTTACAGCACCAATGTTGGCGATGAAGGTGGTTTTGCCCCCAATATCCAAAGCAACGAAGAAGCCATTGAAACAGTTTTAATGGCTATTGAAGCTGCAGGCTACAAGCCGGGCGAACAAATAGGAATTGCGCTTGATGCGGCAACTTCAGAAATGTTTAAGGATGGCGTTTATCATTTTCATAAAAGCGACGGCAAAAAATATGGCATAGATGAAATGGTAAATTATTGGATTGAATGGGCTAATAAATATCCCATAATTAGTATTGAAGATGGAATGGCTGAAGAAGATTGGGAAGGCTGGAAAAAGATTACAGATGCACTGGGCAAACGTGTTCAACTTGTAGGTGACGATTTGTTTGTTACCAATACAAAAATTTTGCAAAGAGGAATTAGCGAAGGTATAGCCAACAGCATATTAATTAAAGTAAACCAGATTGGCACTTTAACCGAAACAATAAATGCAGTGCAATTAGCTCAACAAAATGGTTATACCACCATTATGAGCCATCGCAGCGGCGAAACGGAAGACACCACTATCGCCGACCTTGCAGTTGCATTAAATTGCGGACAAATTAAAACCGGAAGCGCCAGCCGTACCGACCGTATGGCTAAGTATAACCAATTAATCAGGATTGAGGAAATGCTTGGCGAAAGCGCTGTTTATCCTAAGGGCAGGTTTAAATTCAGCAAATAAATTTTTACATTCTTATACAATCGTTGACCATTTAGTATAACTTTATGGTCAACGATTTTTTGTTGTTAGCAATGAAGAAATTTTCACCTTATATCAGCCTTCTTAAAAACAAATATTTTATATCTGCACTTGTTTTTATAGTGTGGGTATCATTTATTGATCGCAATGATCTTTTTACCCAATACGACCGCAAGGAGGAATTAATAAAGCTGGAAACCAGCAAAAATTACTACCAGGCAGAAATAGCAAATACTAAAAAAGAACTGCAGGATCTTACAAACAATGCCACTGTTCTTGAAAAGATTGCAAGAGAGAAATTCTTTCTTAAACGCCCTAATGAAGATGTTTTCATTATAGAAGACAGCACTATAAAAAATTCAAACTCCTCAACAGTAATTACCGCAAAAGCGGAACAACGATAAACCTCAATGTTTTTAAGTTTCTCGTATCCCAATAGGTTAGTGTCATTTAGTCAATAGTTAAGAAACGGCTAAAGCCGTTAATTGTAAAAAAAACCGTTTCATAGCCCAAAGTTGAAACGTGGGCTATGAAAAGTCCTTTAAAAGAAAAATTGTTTCAACGATTTTAAATACTTAACCAAAATAATATTGCCATAACCATCGCTTCAGTAAAATTGTTACAAGCAGTATCTTCGATATTAGTTTATGACTAAGAAAGAAAGATACCGGTTTGTTATTTCATATTTCCAGGTGCATGCTCCAAATGCTGAGACAGAATTAGTTTACGACACCCCCTACCAGTTATTGGTAGCTGTAATACTATCTGCACAGTGTACGGATAAGCGTGTAAATATGACCACTCCCGCAATTTTCGGCCGCTACCCTACCATTTATGAATTAGCCAATGCTAATTACGAAGATCTTTTTGATTTGATTAAAAGTATTTCGTACCCGGGCAATAAAACCCGGCATTTAATAAGTATGGCAAAAATGGTAGTTGAAAAGTTTGCAGGAGAAATTCCGTTATCAGTTGAAGAATTAATTCAGTTGCCAGGTGTTGGTCGCAAAACGGCAAATGTAATTACATCGGTAGTGGATAACCAGCCTAACATGGCTGTTGATACCCATGTTTTTAGAGTTGCTGCCCGCATTGGACTAACCACGAATGCCAAAACACCTTTGGCAGCAGAAAAACAATTAGTCAGGCATTTGCCTAAAGAGGTTATTTATATAGCACACCACTGGTTAATTCTGCATGGCCGGTATATCTGTGTAGCAAGAAACCCCAAGTGTGGGATATGTGGATTAAGGCCGGCCTGCAAATATTTTAATAAAAGCCTAGGCACTAAAAGGAGAGAAGAGAGACAACACTTCAATAGGAATGCCGCTGAATGACCTGTTGACTTAATGACCCAATAACTAGTAACCTTTTGAATAATGTAAATGTAATTGTAAAGGAACCTTAGAATGTGGGATGCGTCCTGGTAATGATCCACCTTGAAGCAGCAGACATTTTTGAAAGCATAATGATGTCGCATCAGCAATATTCTTTGTTACACCAATATTTTGACGCGACCAATATTTTATATGATTATCAGACATTAGCTTTAGAACTGGGGATCAATTAGACGAAGCTGGAATTGCGGTGAAAAGCGTGAAATTTTCTTCATTCAATTTAGGCTAATCACAGCATGTAAGTAAAATACGTGAAAAGCGTGAGCAGCTACGATTAACTTACCTTGAGCCAACTCTTCGGGGATATAATATATAAAGTTGGTAACTGTTGCAGAAACAACAGGCCTGCGACTTCTTACCTTAAAAATAAAAATATTATCTCCAGATACTTTTCATGTTATTATACTTTAAAGACTTTATTTTGAAGTTGTTTGAAGACTGAATGCTGATATTTGAAAACAATGAATTAGGGAAGAATATATCTGTCATTACAGATAAACCTTCATCTGCAAATAGTTCAACTGAAGCGTTATCTATAATCAAAGTCATATCCATATAAGCTTTATTGGAAAAGCGAGGTGCAGTATGCCTTTGTGCAAAGCCTTTTTCAAAGCTAACTTTACCTGCATTAGTACGATCTATAAAATAATTATTACCGGTTCTATCATAACCAATAACAACTTTTTCTCCTGCGTTATTAGATAGGGTAATAGTGAATGGCTCTAAGTTATCTGAAGTAAGGCTTACTCTTGCAGGACCAGTAAGGTTACCTGTTTTTTCTGCAAGGTTATAATTTGCAACAGAAATATTTTGAAGCGTAATTGCTTTACCATCTATTGCACTTAATTCTTGTACCGGGTGCGATGTAACAAGAAACTTATCTCCTGCTTTTTGAAGGCCTAACTCTCTTGGTATAGTCATTGCACTTCTCCATTTCTCTGTAGGGACAACACCTCCATATTGCCAGTTGCTCATCCAACCATAAAAAATCTTTCTATCACCTGTATTTGCCCAGGTAATTCCTGCATACTCATCAGGGCCGTAATCAAGCCATCTTGTATCAGTTTGATAAGGAGTAAATGTATGCCCGTCAAACCGGCCCGTAAAGTACTGAGTGGCAGAACCTCCATTTGGTCCCCCAAAATTAAGGTTTACAATCAATACCCAAACCGTTTGACCATTATAATTTAAAGGAAAAAGATCAGGACATTCCCAAACACCACCATGAGCGCCAATCTCTTTTCCAAACTCACTTTCTTTTGTCCAATCCTTTAAGTTAGGGGATGAATAGAAAGTAATATGATCGAGCGTTGCTAAAGTCATCATCCACTTTTTACCTGCTTCATACCAGCTAACTTTAGGATCACGGAAGTCTCTTATACCGGGGTTTTTAAGAACAGGATTGTTTGCGTATTTTATCCATGTCTTTCCTTCATCAAGGCTATATGCTATACTTTGATTTTGAAATGTATTCTTTCCGGCCTTCTCGTTTTTTTCATCATGATGAGTAAAGATGGCAACTAAGGGAGTTTTACCATTGGTACCAAAACCCGAAGTATTATTTACATCAGCAGCCGCGCTGCCTGAAAAAATAGTACCGAGGCTATCAGGATATAATGCTATAGGCTCATGCTGCCAATGCACTAAATCTTTACTTGTTGCATGACCCCAGTGCATAGGGCCCCATACTGTACTATTTGGATTGTACTGGTAAAATAAATGATAGGTGCCGTTGTAATAAACCATTCCGTTAGGATCGTTCATCCATTTTGATTCAGGAGAAAAATGAATTTGAGGACGATGAGGTTCTGTATAATAATTTGTATTTGTTGCTGCTGCCGTATTTGTTGTTGCTGCCGTATTTGTTGTTGCTGACGTATTTATTTCTGCTGGTTTCTTAGCAGTGCCGCAAGCGGCAAGGGCAGCAATAAAAACAAGATATTTTATTCGTGACATAATTGTTATACTATAAAATTTTAGATAATATAAAATCAGGCGCAATTCAATGTCATTATTGGTATGCTTAAAGTTTTTTCTCTTTAGCAATACACATTCATAAGCCGCAAATGCAATAACCTGCTCTGTTTATTCGTGAACCAATCTTTTCTCAAGGTCTTCGAGAGATACTCCTTTTGTTTCAGGCACTTTTGTTAGCACCCAAACAAGTTGTAATACCATCATAAAAGCAAAGAAGGCAAAAATTGGCCACGGATTGTCTTTAAAAATTCCATTGTCTTTATCAAGAAAAACAGGAGTAATCAATGTTATCAAAGCTGCAAAAACCCAATGTGTACTTGCCCCAAACGATTGGCCCATTGCTCTTACTTTGTTTGGGAATATTTCTGATATAAACACCCAAATCACTGCACCCTGCCCTATTGCATGAGATGCAATGAAGAACAATAAGAAGAACAGTAATATACCAGCACCGGCATGCGAATAAAAACACCAAGCTACCATTGCAAGACTAAGAATATATCCGAGTGAACCAATAATTAATAAAGTCTTGCGGCCTATACGGTCAATAAAGTATAGGCCAACGAATGTAAAAGCAAGGTTAGTTCCGCCAATGGCTATCGAGTTGAACAAAGACTCTTTAGCGGCAAGGCCTGCTCTTTCTAAAATTTCAGGAGCATAGTATAAAATAAAGTTGATACCCGATACCTGGTTAAAAAACGCAACCATAAAAGCAAGCCAAAGAATAGTTTTGTATTTTGAACTAAACATATTTGAGCTGCCTCCGGAGGTGCTTTCATGCTGGTAGCTTGCAAGAATGTTTTTGATTTCTGCATCAACATTTACAATACCTAATTTTGATAATATCTTCTTTGCAGTGCCATCATCTTTTCTGTTTGTTATTAACCAACGAGGGCTTTCAGGCACACCGATAACCATAATAGAATAAATGAGAGAAGGCACTGCAAGTGCTCCAAGCATCCATCTCCAGTCATTTGCCCCACCAACTCCTTCCAGGAAATAATTTGAAAGAAAAGCAACCAATATTCCAAACACAATATTAAATTGGTATAATGCTACTAATCTTCCGCGGGTAGCAGGAGTAGATATTTCAGAAATATAGGTTGGAGCGGCAACAGACGATATACCTATACCTAAACCGCCAATAAAACGGAAAAAAGAAAAGGTGTATGGATCAGGTGCAAATGCGGTGCCTATGGCAGAAAGGCTAAAAAGAATTCCAATCCAAACCAGCACTTTTTTTCTTCCGTATTTTTGTGTTGGCAAACCGCCGAATATTGCTCCGATAACTGTTCCCCATAAAGCCATAGACATAATGAAAAAACCATGAAACAATGGTGAAGTATGCCATAGTTCTTTAATAGGAAGATTTGCTCCTGAAATTACAACGGTATCAAATCCAAAAATAAAACCGGCAAGTGCCGCAGTTAATGAAATGCCCACAACATACACTGATGTTTTTGCATGGCCATTTGTTGCTGAAGCTGTACCATCAACTTCTTTTACATCTATATGCATACTTTAATTTTTTAAAATCGTTAGCGTTTTTTAGTTGTTATTACAAGCCTGTTTATTATTGATGTTCTTATTATCATACCAGCATTCCTTCGTATTAAGTAGTCTTTATTTTTTTTTATGGTTCTAATAAACGCAACAATCTCTACTTATTTGTTTGTTCATCTTTTCATGCTTCCCTATCACGTTATTATGCTTTTACTAATTCCTTTGGTTTAAAATTACTTATTGCAGCGGAAACCCGGCACCTTGCAACCTTTAAAAATTATATTGGCAGGTTAGGAAGAACAGCGGTGTCATTACCACTAACCCTTTTCCCCCTGTACCATTGCGTGAAGCGACAACACAAGAAAAGTAAGAAAGTAAACAAGCTTTCGCATAATTGCAGGTTTAATTGTTATAAAACAGTTTTTATTTTTTGGTGAGGATCAGAAGTTATTAATTCTGTTATTTGTGATATTTCATATTGGGGGCAGGCGCCTGATTGGGTTGCTATAAAAGCCCCGATGCCTGAAGCAAAAGCAAGTGCATTTTCAACAGAATATCCATTTAATAATTGATGAAGAAAACCTGCAAGGAATGAATCACCACTTCCTATTGTATCTTTTACCTCAACTTTAAAACCTGCATGACGATGTATTGTTCCCTGGTGATTTACCAAAGCACCATCTCCTCCCATTGTAACTATAAGTGTTTGAATATTAAACTTATCCTGAATTAGCTTAATCCTGTCTTCAATAGTTTGAAAGTGACTGAACCAGCCCGTGATTAGCTCTAACTCTGCAATGTTCATTTTTAAGATACCAGCTTTCCGAAGCAGACCCTCAACATCAGAACGACGGAAATGAGGGGGACGCAAATTAATGTCTAAAACCTTTATTTGGGCAACTTCCAACAGTTGGTTAAGTGTTTGCTGCGATACTTTGTTTCGGGACGTAAGACTTCCATAAACAAAATACTTAGCCTCTTTAACCAAATTGATCATTTCGTCTTTTAATTCAATAAAATCCCATGCAGAGGGGTAAACGATATCATATACCACCTCATGATGATCGTTTACATTTGCATAAACAAGCCCGGTTGGATGTTCATGATCAATATAGAAAACTTCTGTTGTTACCCCGATTTTACTAAGGATATTAACCAGGTCTTCCCCGTACTTATCAAGCCCGATTTTTGTGATAAGGGCCGGATTAGTTCCAAGCTTTTTAAGATGGTAAGCAACGTTCATTGGAGCCCCGCCCGGAAGCGGTCCCGCAGGCAAAATATCCCAAAGTACTTCACCAAAGCAAACCACTTGATGTTGTAATGATGGCTCCATATTTTCTAAATATTTGAAAATGATTTACCGGAGAGGATAAAAATTGAACTGGTACAGCAGAAAAATCCATAATATGGTGATACGGGTTTATGGAAGGTTTTGACGGAAACCTCATTTCTTTCTACAAATATAGATAGCTGGAATATACGTTTTAGGAAACCGTTAATATTAATTACACCGGTGAAACAGAAAAGGCAATAGTAGAAAGAAGAACCATTGGCAATAATCCTATTACCTTAATATTCTAAGTTTGGAGTTACGAATAAGGCTTTTAAAGAATAGTAGAAAAAGGATTGCGCATGGGTTGAATTGAATGAAGAAGTTAATGCTGAATGGGTAAATCCACTAACGCAAACAGCTTCTATAGTACAACCCTCTTAAAACAACTAAGATCAAATTTGCTAAGAAGCTAATACGGAACCTTAGGAAAAAGACTACTTTTCTTACTGTCCCCCAGCCTTTAAGAAAATAAAAGCCGTTAAAAAAAGTAATGGCTTTAACTTCATTTCCACTTTCAATCTCATTGCTGAAAACCACAAGGTTTATTAATTTAAAGAAAATATCTTCAATTAAAATAAATGCATGCGCCTTAAAACTTTATCCTGTTTTATCATACTGCAATTTTTATTTTATCCTGTTAACGCCCAGGTTGCTGCCGATACTATAATATCAAGGTACCGGCAATATTTATTGAAGCTTATTTCTATTGAACAAGTGGATAATTATACTGCTAAACAAGCCTTTAAACTTACGGTTCAAAATAAATGGGATGATATAGATTATAATGATATAAGCCCGTCTTACTGGCAAACACGGGATCATATCGGGCGCGTAAAAATTCTTGCACTTGCATGGACAAGTCCACAATCAAAATACTACCACGATCCATTGGTATGGCAACCCATTAGCAAGGGATTGGATCATTGGCTGGAGAAGCGGTATAAAAACTCTAACTGGTGGGTAAATGAAATTGGCGTTCCGCAGGATATGCGCGACATACTTATGCTTATTGGCCAGCAACTAACTCCAACACAGATGAAACAAGCTTTAGAAGTTTTAGCCCAACATAAAGTAAGGGGAGTAGGGGCGAATTTAATCTGGAGCGCCGACTTAGCTATTCATTATGGAGCGTTGGTAAAAAACGAAGCAATAATTAAAGAAAGCGTTGACCTTATAAGTAAAGAAATAAAAGTATCTACAGGAGAGGGTATTCAACCTGATTATAGTTATCATCAGCACGAGGCCCGCTTGCAAATTTATCATTATGGCTTGTCGTTCTTAGAAACAAATGTGCGGATAGCATGGGAGTTGCGGGGAACACCCTGGAGCTTTCCAAAGGAGAAAATAAATATTCTTACAGATTTTATATTGCAAGGATGGCAATGGATGTCGAGAGGAATAAATATAGTTCCGGGAACGATAGACCGGGCTGCAAGCAGAAAGGATCAATTGTATAATGCAGATTTGCGTGCTTTAATACCTTATTTGTGCGATTTAAATCCTGATTATGCCGATGACTTTACCTCTATTGCTGATCGCCAGAACGGTAAGGGGAAGCCGTTGATCGGATTCCGGTATTTCCCATATTCTGATTTTGCAGCTTATGAACAAAAAGATTTTAGCTTTTTTCTTAAAACAATTTCCAGCCGAACTTTAAAATCAGAATCTATCAATACTGAAAATATGAGAGGCAGGCTTTTAGATAATGGAGATGCTTATCTTATAAAAAATGGAAATGAATATTTTAATTTAATGCCTGTTTGGAACTGGAACTTTTTACCCGGTCAAACAAACATTAATAGCAGCAGCGATACAATCATGAATAACTTTTTTGCCGGCAGCGTTACCAACCAAACTTCAGGTGCAACTGCTATGGATTATACAGTAAATAGTAATAGTCAAACTATTACCGCACACAAGTTTTGGGCTTGTCATGATAACCTTGTTGTTTGTCTGGTTAGTGATCTGAAAGCTTTGAATAACACTGATAGTATTTTTACTGCCCTCGACCAAAGCCGTTGGCAAACAACAGTTGAAGTAAATGAGCCTGGTAATGTAATTAGTACAACAGGTGTAAATCAAATGAAAAATGTGAGATGGATATTTCATTCAAACCTTGGTTATATTTTGCTCAAGCCTTCAACAGTGCAGGTTCACGTAGATGCAAGAACAAGTTCGTGGAGTGCAATTAATAAGTCGGCTTCAGCAGAACCTGTTACAGAAAAAGTGTTTATGCCATTGTTGTATCATAGTAACATAACCGACACATCTGCAGGTTATGTTTTAGCATACTGCAAATCGTCGAATGAAGTAATGCAGTTAGCAAATAAACCGCGTTGGAAAATACTAAATAATAATGCACGATGCCAGGCAGTTAAGTTTATGGATGGCGTTATTATGGCAGCTTTTTTTACGCCCGGTTCGTTGCAATTAGAGAAGAAAAAATCGCTAACTGCCGACAGGCCATGTCTTATTGAAATTACAAAAGATGAAGTTTATGTTAGCGACCCTTTACACAATGGAGGGACTTTGAATTTCAGATTGAATAATAAAACTTATAATGTTAGTTTAAATAGCAATGGCACTACGGTAAGTGTTAAGCAATGAATGCGGGCTCATGGTTTTAAAAGCTGCCTTATTTAGATATTTGAAATAGTTGCTCATTAAAGCTTATGGGTTGTAAAAGGGAAAAAATTAAAAAGTAAAAAAAAGTTTTTCGGTATTTTTATTTGTTTAATCAAAGAGTAATTTTGGTTAAGACGTTTTATTAGTTAGTTACAAACGCTTCTAAGCTTGCAAAACTTTGTCGAACCATATTAATATTAAAATCCCTAAATATGAAATCGAAAATTTCTGAAGAACAAGTTGAATTTTATCAAACAAACGGGTTTATAGTTATTGAAGATTTTTTATCGGCTGATGAATTAGAGCATGGGCGAAGCGCAGTGATGGAGGCCGTAACAGAAAGAGGCGGCAAAAAAATGCCAGGTAAGGATACCAAAGTAGGTGAAGACGATGGAATAAATGAAGACGCAGAATATTTCGGAAAAGTTTTTGACCAACTCCTTAATCTTTGGCAAACAAACAACAAGGTAAAAGAACTGATGACAGATGAGCGTATTGGTGAAATGGCAGCTAAATTATCAGGCGCTGACGGAATAAGAATCTGGCACGACCAGGCATTGTTTAAACGTCCCTGGGCCAACCCGACTGCATGGCATCTTGATACGCCTTTCTGGTCATTCTCTGATAAGAGAGCGCTTTCTATCTGGATTGCTTTAGATGATGCAACATTAGAAAACGGGTGCTTATATTTTATTCCCGGCTCTCATAAAATAACCAGCTTTAAAAATAGTGCTATCGGGAAAAATATGGATGGAATTTTCCAGGTATATCCTCAGTGCGCCAAAACGCAACCTTTTGTTGCTAAGATGAAAGCAGGAAGCTGCTCTTTTCATAATGGTCTAACTATACATGGTGCAGGCGCTAACATGACGCCCGGTTTTAGAAGGGCAATGACTTGTGCTTACATGCCTGAAGGCAATGCTTTTAACGGCCAGGCAAATATTCTTCCCGAAGAGTATTTGAAAACGTTGAAGGTTGGAGACCCGTTAAATAATGACGAACAGAACCCGCTTATTTATCATGCTGCCATTCCGGTAACAGTATGATAATAAAATTTTTTGCTCCCCGTTGGGGCTTCGAACATATTTCCTGGCAACCATTTTTACAATCGGTAAAAGATGCCGGTTATGCAGGCATTGAATGGTTCCCTTTTGGAGATGATTCTAATGAATCGGATCATTTACAAGTGGTGAAGTTGCTTGAGGAATACGGGCTTGAGTTCGGGATCGTTATGGCTGTTCAACAGCATTATCCAAACTTTAATAAATACCTTACAGCGCTTGAAAAGCAATTGCTTTACTTATGTAATTTAGGTATTGATAACACTCAGCCTTTATTTATAAGTGCACAAACAGGCCGTGAATATTTTACAACTGAACAGGTAGAAAAAACTATTTTGTGTTGTAAAAAAATTAGTGAACAAACAAGCGTGTCCATCTATCACGAAACGCATAGAAATAAATGGGCTTATGCTGCACATGCTGCAGCGCCTTTTCTTAATAAGTATGAAGACTTACTGCTGACCCTTGATATTTCGCATTGGTTTTGTGTATCAGAAAGTTACTTACACGATCAGCAGGATACTGTTGAAAAAGCTATTCAGCATGCCAGACATATACATGCAAGGGTAGGGCATATACAAGGCCCACAAGTGTACGATCCCGCTTTGCCGGAATATGGTGAAGCGCTGAATGAACATTTAAAAGTGTGGGATAAATATGTTGAGCAAAGAAAAACGAGCGGGGCATCTTATTGTACAATAACTCCTGAATTTGGCCCGCCACCTTATATGGTTTTTGCAAATAGAAATGGCGCTCCGCACGAGGAGCAATGGCGCCTGAACTTTTGGATGAAAGAATATCTTGAGAAACGATTTAAAAAATTTTGAAACATCTGCTTTTAATGAAAAGACGAACATTTCTATTGCAAGGTGCTCTGTTAACCACAGGTTCTGCGCTAATAAATAATTTACCAACTGTTGCGCGAAATGTTTTATCACCTTCAGATTCGCCGAAAGATCTATACCGGCTTTTTAAAGAGCCCCTAACTATTTATCGCCCTTTTGTACGTTGGTGGTGGAATGGCGATAAGGTGGAAAAAGCTGAACTATCGCGTGAGCTTATATTAATGAAAGAGGCAGGTATAGGTGGTGTGGAAATCAATCCCATTAAATTTCCTGCACGAACAGATGATATGGGTAAGCCCTCTTTACGCTGGCTGAGCGATGAATGGATAGATGCTTTGCAACATACTTTTTCTGAAGCAAAATCGCTGGGCTTAACCTGCGATCTTATTGTTGGTTCAGGCTGGCCTTTTGGCGCAGACTATTTGCAGGGTGAAGAGCGTGCACAAATTGTATTAATAGGCACCAAAAAATTAGAAGGTGCAATGGATTACGAAGCATCGGTTTTTGATTTGCTTAAAGAAGCAGATCCTGCTGTATCAAGTCCTTATGCACGCAGGCAAATGGAAATACTGTCAGTTAAGCTGGCGCCTGATCCATTGAATAGAATAGATGAAGTGCAAGACTTTACTCATCAGTTAAAAACAGGCTATATCACCATTCCGGTTCCAAAGGGAAAATTTGTTTTATATACGCTTGTAAAAATCAGTGGTTTTTTAGAAGTTATTAATGGCGCACCAGGTGCTGACGGCACTGTACTTAACCATTATGATAAGGCGGCCGTTTCAAAATATCTCAACCACATGTCGGATGGGATACAGAAAAAAACCGGCCCGTTATCAAAACATATCCGTGCATTTTTTACTGACAGTATGGAGCTTGAAGGAGCAAACTGGACAGCAGATATGGAAGCTGAATTTAAAAAAAGACGAGGGTATGATTTAATGCCTTATCTACCGTTTACCCAGTTTAAAATCGGGTCCATGGGGAATGTTTATAATTATGATTACGGGGCGGCATTAGGTGAGGAAATGAAAAATATTATACAACGGGTTCGCTACGATTACGACTTAACAAAGACCGAATTGTTGAAGGAGCGGTTCATTGATACCTTTACCAAATGGTGCAGAGATAACAAAGTAAAATCAAGAGCGCAGGCTTATGGCAGGGGTTATTTTCCTTTAGAAGGGAGTTTTGATATGGACATACCTGAATGTGAAACCTGGATAAAAGCCGGCATAGGAAAGGAAATGAGTGAGATAGATACCCGCGTTGGCAGAGGCTATACTATGGTAAACAAGTATGTTTCATCTGCTGCTCACCTTAAAGGTCGCAGGCTGATAAGTTGCGAAGAACTTACCAATACAGATGTCGTTTTTAATGCAACGCTTGAGTTAATGAAAATAACAGGAGATCTAAGTACCATTTCCGGTGTTACGCATCCCGTATTTCACGGGTTCAATTATTCGCCGCCCGACACTCCTTTTCCTGGTTGGGTTAGGTATGGTACGTTTATTAATGAAAGAAATAACTGGTGGCCATATTTCAGAAAATTCAACGATTATAAAGCAAGGATCTCTGCGCTGTTGCAACATGCCGATATGTTTGCAGACATAGCAGTAATACCACCGGTGGCAGATATGTGGAGTATATTTGGCGCTCAAAACGAGCCCTTCCCTTCTCTCTCTTATCCTAATCATCTTTCACTTGTTTGGGAGGCAATGCATCAAAACGGGAATGCCTGCGATTATATATCGGAGACAGTAATAAGAGATGCCGAAATGAAGAACGGATATATGATGTATGGTGCCCGAAAATACCACACTATCTTCATGGTACAGGTAGAAAGTCTTGAACCCGCAACAGCTCGAAAACTGCTTGCATTTATTCAAAACGGCGGCAGAATATTTTGCCTTGATGCTTATCCTGATAAATCTTTAGGATGGAACAATTATCAGCAACGGGATAAAGAAGTTAAAAGTGCAGTAGAACAAATGAAAACTTTTCCTGATCGTTTCATTTTGTTGAACAAGCCTGAAAAAGAATTCATTCAATGGTATAAGGAAATTCAGACAAAGTACAACATCACTCCTTATGTGCAAATCAGCAAGCCTGACCGGTTTGTTACGCAGGTAAGATACCAGGCGAAGGATATAGAGATACTTCACTTCATTAATTCAAGTATGAATGATACTCACCTGATTGATATATTACCAAACGATCAGATTACCAAAGGCAAACTGGCATGGATATGGGATGCTGAAAATGGCGAACGCTATAAGCTTGACAATCCGGCTAATATTTCTTTAGACTTAGGCCCGGCAGATTCTGTTTTGGTTGTTTTTGATAACACTAAAAAAGGAAAAGCATGGAAGCCGAAACGTGCTGCTAAAAGCAATACGTCGGCATTAATGAATTGGACAGTTGAATTTCAGCACATAAATAGGTCGAACACAAAAACAAATATGCCTGCTTTGAAAGACCTGAAAGACCTCCCTGAATTTGTTTCTTTTTCAGGAACTGCCATTTATCGTGCTACATTAAATGTTGCTGATAAAAGTAAAGCAGATTGTCTAAATCTTGGCAAAGTGTATGGAGTTTCAGAGTTGATTGTAAACGGAAAATCTTTGGGAGTTCAATGGTATGGACGGCGCATTTACCCGTTAAAAGATGCTTTGCAAAATGGCAGCAATACAATTGAAGTTAAAGTAATTACTACTATGGGCAATTACATGAAAACTTTAAAAGATAACCTTGTTGCCCAATACTGGACCAACGAAAAAAGAAAGGATCAGCCCATTCAATCAATGGGATTGATCGGGCCTGTTACTGTTACTATTGCTTAACCTGTAAAATTTGTTGATGCTCATAAGAACAGGAGTAACTACTAAATAAAAAGCATAATTCTTTTGTAAGGCAGGAGAAGGTAAAGGCTGAAGTAAATATTTCTAATTCTTATTATAGTCCTTCATTCAAGAAGTCATTTCTAATAAAACTTTAAACGTGAGCATAAAAAGAATACCCGTTTTAATATTCTTAATTTTTCAGTCGTTGCAATTATATGCAAAGGATTATCCCGCTTCATTGTTTGCGATTTATAGTGATGGCACAACCTTAAATACACGATCTATACAGGCAGGTATAGATTATATAAACGCAAATGGAGGAGGCAGGTTAGTATTTTATGTAGGGCGTTATCTTACAGGTTCTATTCATCTAAAGTCTAATGTTACTATTCATTTAGAAGAAGGGGCTGTATTGGCAGGTTCATTAAATCCTTACGACTACGATAAGAAAATGTTTACTGCTATGATTTTAGCGTACGACCAGGATAGCATTGCAATTACAGGGCAGGGAGTAATTGACGGACAAGGAAGAAGTGTAGCAAGAAATGTACTTCATCTTATACATAGTGGTGTTTTAAAAGATCGCTTTCGTTATGACAGGCCGCAGGAAGATCAACGCCCTATGATCATCAATTTTCGTAATTGTAGAAATATTGCTATTAAAGGGATAACTATTCGTAATGCTGCCTCATGGGTGCAGACTTATGACCAATGTAAAAACCTTGAAATAGACAATATTCATGTAGATAGCAAAGCCTATTGGAATAATGACGGAATAGATATAGTTGATTGTGATGGAGTAAGCGTAACAAATTCTTTTATAGATGCTGCTGACGATGGTATATGTTTAAAGTCTCACGACGACAAAGCTTTCTGCAATAATATTTATATAAGAAACAATACCATCCGGTCAAGCGCCAATGCGATTAAATTTGGCACAGTTTCTTATGGTGGTTTTAAAAACATCCGGATTATAAATAATAAAGTGTTTGACACCTATCGTTCTGCGATTGCTTTTGAGTGTGTTGATGGGGGATTTCTTGAGAATGTGGAAGTGGATACATTGGTTGCAACAAATACAGGTAATGCTATTTTTCTTCGGCTTGGGGAAAGGGCACCGGGCAGAAAGGGTAAGTTCGAAAAAGTTAAGATCAGCAATGTTAGCATTGATATTGCTGCTAACAAACCAGATGCAGGTTACGAGTACGAAGGCCCGATAGAAGATATGCCTCGCAACATTTCACCGATTGTTATAGCTGGTTTGCCCGGTCAATATATTTCAGATATTACTTTCAATAATATTGAAGTAAAATACCCGGGCGGAGGGAATGAATTATTTGCAAATGCTCCATTAGATCGCTTAGATAGTATTCCTGAAATTCAAGCTAAGTATCCTGACTTTTCAATGTTTAAAGAACTTCCTGCCTGGGGCATTTATATCAGGCACGCTAAAGACTTGAAGTTTTCAAACATTAAGCTAAGCTGCGAAAAAAAAGATTATCGTACACCCATTGTTATGGATGATGTACATAAGGCGCAATTTGCACTAATCAACATCAAACAGCCAGGCAAGAAAAAAGTAATTCATTCATATAAGTCAACAGGTATTGATATGAAGAATTAATTAATGGTTTCTATAGTATTTATTTTTTCAGTATTACGGTTTTGCCCGTTTTAGCCGACTCCCTTGCTGCATCTAAAATCTTTACAACTGTTAAGTTATTTTCTAAAGAATAAACCCCATATTTTTCAACTTGTATTTTGCCTCTTACAACATCTGCTAAGTATGAGAAAGGGTCTTCATAAACTGCTACATCTTTTGATGTTACCTGTTGTGTTTGCTCAACCTTTGTTGCAGCATTTCGTAAACGCATGGTTGTATTATTAGCTGCAATTATATAACCGGTTTCACCATACACCTCCATATCTTTTCTGCTGAAAGGCCAGTTCCACGATGCCTGGATAATACATTGAGCAGTGGGATAGGTAACAATAATGGTAGCTTCATCATCAACCTTTGGATAAACAGCAGGCTGAAAATGCTGTGTCACTGCAGTTACAGAAAGGGGTTCTTCACCTTTCATTAAATAGGTCATTAAATTTGCTCCGTAACAACCAAAGTCAATTAAAGCTCCTCCCCCGTTTTGCACCGGGTCTGTAAGCCACTCAAAAAATTCTTTATTTACGCCAATCTCTTTTGGCCCCTGGTGACCATCATGGATTACAACTTTTTTTATTTTGCCAACATAATTGCTGTCGTTTACTAACTGATATGTTTTTGTGTTTGTCGGGTACCAGGAGGTTTCATAATTAGTAAGAAGGTATATGTTGTATTTCTTTGCAAGCTCCTGCATTCTTTTTGCATGTGCGTTGTTGGTTGCTAATGGTTTTTCAACCATTACATGTATGCCTCTTGGCGCACAAGCTTCTACAGCAGCCATGTGCTCGTATATAGAGCCAAAGGCTGCCACAGCCTCAGGCTTTACTGCATCAAGCATCTTATTTAGATCGGTATAAAATATATCAGCATTAAGGTTATATCTTTTTGCATACCGTTGTGCCAGTTCTGTATTGGGTTCGTAAACACCTGCCAGGGTAACATCTGTTTTGCCTTTTCTGCCCAAAATCCAGGGAACATGTCCATGTGTTATTCCTGCCACAGCTAAACGAACCGGGGCATTGTTTGTTTGTGCATTTGCATTGAACATAGTTAGAATAGTATGGAATAAGCATACAATAAGTAATGAAAAATTCTTATGAAAGTAGTTAAGCATAATGTTAGCTTTTGCAGTATTATAGTTATTTTATGTGTATATCGTTTGTTAGCAGTGCCTTCATATTTTCACTTCAATTAACCAATGATGTTTAAACGGGACTTTTATTTTTCCTTGTCTATATCCGTAATCATAATCTTTTGCCAGACTAATTTCTTTTGCACCTGCTTCTATAGCCCTATTCATTAAAATATCTGCGTCTGATACAAATAGCTCCAATGTTTGTAGTAGTTCTGTTATATTTTTCAGGATCAAATAAGCGCGATTTAAGTGATTCTTTATGAAGATTAAACATTGCGCCATCAATTGAAAGTCCGGCAACATGTAAGCTGCCATCATCATTTGTCCAACGTCTCAGTTCAATAGCTCCAAAATCATTTGCATAAAATTCAATATCTCTAACAGCACTTTTTATGTAGAGCTGCGGAGCAAAATAGGCTTTATTAATTTCGGTCATAGCTAACAAATTTTACTTAAGTAAAGTGACAGTTAAAGTAAAGACGAGGCAGTTGTAACTGCTCTTCTGCTCCCTCAGACGTAACTGCTTCCAGCTATATTCTTTGTGAAGTACAATATATTTGTATTTCATGTTTATGTAAACTTAATACTTTTATCTATGAGGTCATTCTACTTACTGCTATTCTCTTTAATTTCTGCATCTGCCTCGTTCGCAAATTACTACACCCCGGGAACAGGTGTAAGATGGAATTTAGATAACCTGGTAAGTAATTCGGGTGGCGATGTTACCTTCAGTTCGGGAACGTACAATGTAAACGATACTGTCTTTATCAGTGCGAAGGATACGCTCTTAATTACTTCGAATACCATGGTTAAATTTGCCGTTAATACTTACCTCGATGTAAACGGTACTTTAATCGTCAATCCGCCAACACGTGTTACGTTTACTGCAATGGATACAACTGCCGGATATTTGGGTGTGCGCATCGACTCCAGCAACTCTACTCTTTTAAAAAAACTTACATTTGAATATGCTGTTTCTTTACGGCTCGCCGATTGTAACATTACTATTGACAGTTGTATTTTTAGGTTCAATACCCCCACTGCTATCTTTGGCAATAGCGCAATAACGCTTTTTAGATCAAGCCCTCTTATAACCAACAGCCAGTTTCTTGACAACCAGAGAGCGGCAATACAGGGAGGAGCTAATATTGCAAACGCACCCCGCATTATTGGAAATTTATTTAGAGGAAATAACACCTTAAACCTAAACGTTCCGCAGATAAACCTGGGTGCTACAGGAAACGATACAGTAAGGATAATCAATAACCAAATACTACGTGCTTCCACTAATTCGGGTGGCATAGGTTTTCTTCCCCTTGGCAATGTAAATGCTATCATTACCGGAAACGTTATTAAAAATAACCGGTACGGAATAACGTTTAACGGCGGATCGAATATCAATAGTTTGACCAGCTATAACCAGATAGACAGTAACAATATTCAGGGCGATCCTAACTTAGGCGGAAGCGGAATAGCTTTCTCCGGAGGAAGCGCCACAAGTCAACAGAATTCCATTGTAACAGGTAATCTTATCAGGTGGAATTTATGGGGTATTACTATACAGCAAAGATCAAGGCCAAATCTCGGTAATATCTACAATACCGATACTACCGACGATGGTAAAAACCAGTTCATCAATAACACCAATTCCTCCACTCCCAATATTGATTTATATAACAATAGTGTTGACACCATTTTTGCCCAAAACAATTACTGGGGAACAAATGATGCAGCTGCTATAGAAACGAAGATTTTTCATCAGGCTGATAACCCTACGCTTGGCCCTGTTTTTTACCTTCCTGCAATGCTACAGGCGCTTCCTGCTGAACTTACCGGTTTTACTGCCACTGCAAATAAAAATAGTGTGCTACTATACTGGCAAACTTTGTTGGAAAACAACACCGATTATTTTAATATAGAGAAAAGCGATAACGGCCAATTTTTTACCAGTGCAGGCACAGTTGCAGCAGCAGGCAAAGCTTCTTCTGTTCAGTCTTATAGCTTTACCGATAATAATGTTTTGTATTTCAACAAGATGGTCTTCTACCGCTTAAAAATAGTTGATAAAGATGCAAGGTTTAAATATTCGCAGGTAGTATCAGTAAGATTAAATGATGCCTTACAAACGCAGGTAATAAAATTATACCCAACAATTATAACAGCATCTCAAAACGTACAGGCAGAAATAATAAGCACCCGGAAACAAATGGTAACCATACAATTTTTAAATGCAGAAGGCAGGCATATAGCACAAACTGTAAAAGCCCTGGCTATCGGAAATAATAAGATTACAATTACGCCCCATGCTGCTTTACCCGATGGATGGGTATATGTAAGATTTATTGGTGAAGGGCTTCATCAAACTACTAAAATATTAAAGCATTAATAAATACAGAGTTGAAGCATATATTAAGTATTATAGAATTAGGTGAAACATGCGCAAGCTTTGCGCTCAAATCACCTAATTCTAAAGTATTATTTAAAACATTGCTTTGAAATTTTAAAAGCAACTTGTTTTTTATATTAACATTTTTTTTATTTTAGCCATAATAATTTAAACAGCATAAGGGTTCATACAAATTATATCAGGGAAGCCGAAAACTGCATTATTAAAAAGAGTAGGCAACATAAACCAAACAAAATATGAAAGTTTTGAGACACACAATGTTAGTATTAATGCTGGCAGGTATTACCGTATGCTCCACTTCGTGTGCAACTTTATTTGGAGGCAGAGTAACAGAGTGCCAAAAAACCAAACCTGCAGCAGGTGCACCGGCAAGGTCTTTACGGATAGGTGCCTTAGTTGCAGACGTTCTTCTTTTTTGGCCGGCGTTAGGTGTAGATTTTTTGACCGGGGCAATTTATAAGCCTTGCGGTCCTAAAACAACAACGCGTTAATTTAGGTTATTATTTACATGGCAACAGAGGCAAGCCTCATTTACCGATGTACTACATTATTTCAGTCCCGCAAGTTTTCGCGGGACTGTTTGTATAAACACTGTTTTTAATTACTATACCCTACTTTTTAAGTTGAAAAACAACAAGCTTAAAGGAGAAACTACTCCCGCATCAATTTAAATTTAAAGAGAATAAGTTAGCTTCTCACAAAATGAATGGAGACCGGGAAGAAAGCATTGTAAAAATATCAGGAAGTTTTTTTAACTCAACCTATAAAGATGACTTTATGCATCTATAACATCATACACTATTACCTTTTCCCAAAGTCCTGAACAATCCTCAATAAATTTTTTATGTATAGGATGATCCTGGTAAATTTTCTGACCTGCGAGATCATCAAAAAATAAAAGTTCCGAAGCGCTGAAAGTGCCATCTACTACAGAACGAATTTCGGTAGATGCAGGTACACCGATGTGTATCTTACGAACTGTTTCAATTTTTTTCAAGGTTTGTAAGCCGGCAATAAGTTTATTCAAATCTTCTTTTGAGCCTGGACTTTTTAACCAGAAAAACACATGATGTACAACGTGCTTTTTATTTCTTGCTTTTGTAACCGGCATGGCAGATGCCGCTTCGCCTGCATTTAAAAGTTCGTCAGTTGCAATAGATTTTAAAGGTTTGTGCTGGTTCATAATTATTATATTTTTGAGTTGATTGAACAAGTTGAATGAATAACAGTTAAACCTTTATTGGTATTTTTTTATAGTCGCCTTCCTATAAAACAGCGTTACGTTCAAAATTACGGGTAACCTCAATGGCAACAAATAAAAACAATAATACCAATGAATCTTAAAAGCATGTGGAATAATCTATGGAATTGGGAAAAGTGGGATTACCGTATAAAATATATTCCCTTATATCCTGCATGGCTATGGTATTGTCTTCGGGCAGGATCGTTCTGGTTTTTTAGTGCCTCTAATCCTACATTAACTTTTGGTGGTTTCGAAGGCGAAGGAAAAAAAGAAATGTACGACCAGTTACAACCTTCAACTTATCCTAAAAGCATTTATATTTTAAGCTCAATGTCTTTTGCTGAAGCAGAAAGATTAATTACTGCTGATAACCTTGCTTACCCTTTTGCGGTAAAGCCTAATGTTGGGATGATGGGATTTTTATTTAGGAAAATTGATGATGCAAATATGTTGAGGCATTATCATGAGAGAATGCCTGTTGATTATATTGCGCAGGAGTTAGTAGAATATCCGATTGAAGTAAGTGTATTTTACTGGAGGCTGCCAAATGAACAACACGGTACAATAACGGGCTTTGTTAAAAAGGAAATGCTGGAAATACAAGGTGATGGAAAAACCCCCTTAGCGCAATTAATGCTGCAACTTGTGGGGCGACCTGGTTTTAACCTGCAAGAGTGGCGGGCAAAACATGCAAAAAGGTTACACGAAATTATTCCTGATGGTAAGGTGGTTCGTTTATCATTAGTTGCTAATCTTAGCAGAGGCGGCAAACTAATAAGTCTGGCACATTATAAAGATGAAAAATTGTTAAAGGTATTTGATGACATAAGTCATTATACAAAGCACTTTTATTACGGCAGATACGACATAAAATGTGCTTCCATTGAGGATTTGAAAGAAGGTAAAAATTTTTCTATTCTTGAATTTAACGGAAGCGGCGCCGAGCCTCATCATGTGTATGGTAACGGCAATAGTTTGCTGCAGGCTCATAAAATATTTCTGCAACATTGGAATGTATTGTATAAAATTTCAAAATCTAATCATGAAAAAGGGTTGCCTTATTGGGATTTTATAAAGGGATTAAAGTTTTTAATATCTGCAAAAAAACATTTCAAAATGCTAAAACGATTGGATAGTGAATTAGATATATAAGAGTAAAGTTTTCTTTAAGCAGTTTTACTGCCAGACATTGGACAATTAATTGGATGACACTGTTTATTGAAGCGTTACTTTTAATTATGTTGTAATTCTTCGTTCTCAACAAATGCGTAACAAATAATATGGCAAATATTCATTTCTGCATCTTCTACACGACCGTAATGTTCTGAGTTAATAACAATTAACTGGTCAACCATATCTGCTAATTTTCCTTTCTTAGCTCCAACCAATGCGATTGTATGTACTTTATTTTCCCTGCACCATTCTATTGCCGTAACAAGGTTGGGCGAACTGCCGCTAACACTTAGTACCATAACTACATCTCCGGGCCTGGCATAATTTTCAAGCTGCCTTTTAAAAATATCTTCGTACCTGTAATCGTTTCCTATAGCTGTTAACCACCCCACATTATCATTTAACGAGAGGCATCTGAAACGCCTGTATGTTTTATCGGAAGAACTTTTTCCGAGATCAGTTACAAAATGAGAGGCATTAGTGGCGCTGCCACCATTACCAAAAACAAAAATTTGCCTGTCTTCCTTCAAGGCTTCACGAAATTTTTCTATCACCTTTGCAACTGCGTCTGCGGGAATAGAATCGGTAACTGCCTTTTGATCGTTCAAATATTTCTCAATATAATTTTTCATATTTAAAGTTGGTTTGTGCTCATATTATAAGATGATCTTGCTAATTCCAAAGCGCCTTCAGGCACAACCATCTCGCCAAGAGAAGCAAATTTAATTTGTGGTGCAGGTAAAAAAGATTTTAAAATGTACTTTGATAATACAGCAGATATTTCATTAGAAAGTTGTTGACCAATCAAAGATAAACCTCCCCCTATAATAATTATTTCAGGGTGAAACAGATGTACAACATGCGAAAGGGCAAAGGCTAAATCGTTGGCAGTATCTTTTATAATTTTTATAGCAGTGTGGTCACCTTTTTCTACGGCAGTTTTTAAAAATCTTGCTTCGCCGGTTGTAACATTGCCCACTAACTCTGCCAGTAAGCTTTGGGGTTCAGCTAATACAGCCGATCTTATTTTTTTATCAACTGCCCAGCCCGAACAAAGAGCTTCTAATGTTTCGCCATTTTTATTAAGTCGCACATGTCCTATTTCAACTTCCCCCGGCAAAGCACCATGATAAATTTGCCTCTCTATTACCAGGCCTCCTCCAATGCCGCTCCCGATAGTCATATAAAAAACGATATTGTAATTGCTGCCTGTGCCGTGTACCGCTTCTCCTAAAGCTGCCACATTAGCATCATTGTCTATGTAAGCAGGTACACCTGATATTTGCTGTAACCATGCTTTTAAATTAAAGCCATTCCATCCTTCAATTTGATGCGAAGTAATTATTGTACCGGTTCTAGAGTTTATAGGTCCACCAAAACCAACGCCTATTGCCGATAGTCGTTTGCCTGTTTTTAATTTATAAATACCTTTCTCAATTTGCTGTTGAATGCCTTCTGCACCCTTTTTTTGATTTACCTGTAAGCACACCTTGTCTTTAATAATAAGAGAAGCATCAGCAATAACAAGTTGAAGTTTGGTTCCGCCAATTTCAATGCCTATAAAATTTTGTTCAGCCATTTATTAGCTTTAAAAACAAAAATCCATTTGCTTTTTTAAGTCAAATGGATTTTTAAAATTACCTAATAGTTCCTTTATAAAAAGATGATACTTAGTTTCTATTACCAAACCTGCTTAACAAGCGAAGCATTTCAACATACAGCCATACGATTGTTACCATTAATCCAAATGCACAATACCACTCCATATATTTAGGAGCCCCCATTTCTGCACCTTGTTCTATCATATCAAAATCCATGATTAAATTAAGGGCAGCAATTACTACAACAAAAAGACTTATGCCAATTCCTAACAAGCTTCCGTTGCCCATCATCATAAAATCCATTTGCACACCAAACATACGAATGACCCAGGTAACGAGATAAAAAATGGCAATACCTAAGGTGGCTGTAAAAACAACAGATTTAAACCTTTCTGTTGCCCTTATTACCCTGAAATTATATAATAAGAACATGGCTACTGCTACACCCATAGTAAGACCGACAGCATGCATTACAAGACCGGGGTATTTAGCGCTAAAGGCATCATTCATTATTGCAGATATGGCACCAATAAACAACCCTTCAAGCAATCCATAAAGCGGCGCTAAAAAAGGAGCCCAGGTGCGCTTGAAGGTAATTACAAGAGCAGTAACTAATCCACCAAATACGCCCACCAGCATTAGCGGCATCATTGTTTCGGTTTTGCCTTGCGAGTAGAGATGCCAGCTAAAAGCAGCTCCGGCTATCACCATTAAAAACAAGAACCCGAACTTATTTATCGCTCCCCGGGCAGTCATTACCCCTTGTTGCTGATCGGCAATGGTGGTGCTGAAGATTTTTTGTGTTAAGGTGGGGTTTCCTGATTTAAAAATCATATTTAATTTTTTACGTTGTTCTTTAATTAATATGCAAATATAAATAGCGCCGGGGTAATGTATAGTTAAAAAGTTATGGTTTATTAATCTACCCGTTCACAGCTTCACGTGTTAATTAATTGACGAATTTACAGCAGAAGTTCATAAGAAGTTGTACGTAAGAGCTATGCAAATTCCTGAATCAAAAACAAAAAAACCGAAGCTCTTAAACTTATGAACTCGTAAACTTGGACTTACCGTAACTTTACCGACTGTTATTTTGAATCAATTATTTAAAATGCGCACAGAAAAAGTTTTACAAAATATAGTAATAAAGTTTGCCGGTGATAGTGGTGATGGTATGCAACTTACGGGAAGCCAGTTTACCAATAACACTGCTATGCTTGGTATTGACCTGGCTACATTTCCTGATTTTCCTGCCGAAATACGGGCGCCAATTGGTACACTGCCGGGAGTTAGTGGCTTCCAGCTTCATTTTAGCAGCGACAGAATTTTTACTCCCGGGGATGAATGTGATGTGTTGGTGGCTATGAATGCCGCAGCCCTGAAAGTTAATTTGAAGAATTTGAAGAAAGGTGGAAAAATCATCGCAAATACTGATGGTTTTGATGCAAAAAATCTCCGCCTTGCAAATTACCCTGATGGTGTTAATCCCCTGGAAAATGAAAGCCTTGCCGACCATGAAGTAATAAAAATTGATGTTACCAAACTTACCCGTGAAGCACTGAAGGAATACGAGATGGGCATTAAAGAAAAAGACCGTGCAAAAAATATGTTTGTGCTGGGCTTTTTATATTGGATGTATAACCGCAGCATGGACAATACCATTAATTTTTTGACCGAAAAATTTGGTAAGAAAGACACGATCTTACAAAGCAATATTAAAGCATTGCAAGCCGGTTATAACTATGCCGATACTACAGAAACTTTTTCGGTACGCTACAAAGTGGACAAGGCAAAAATGACATCTGGAAGTTACCGCAGCATAATGGGTAACCAGGCTTTAAGTTATGGATTGATTGCAGCCAGCCAAAAAAGTGGCCTGCAATTGTTCTTAGGCTCTTATCCAATAACTCCGGCTTCGGATATTTTGCACGAGTTGAGCAAGCACAAGGATTTCGGCATTAAAACCTTTCAGGCTGAGGATGAGATTGCGTCTATTACTTCGGCTATTGGTGCAAGCTATGGTGGTTTGCTGGGTGTTACTACAACTTCCGGCCCGGGGATGGCTTTAAAAGCCGAAGCTATGGGTCTTGCTGTAATGCTCGAAATTCCTCTCATCATTATAAATGTGCAAAGAGGCGGCCCTTCAACCGGGTTGCCCACAAAAACAGAGCAGAGCGATCTGCTGCAGGCTTATTATGGCAGGAACGGCGAATGTCCAATGCCTGTAATTGCTGCCTCCACACCCAGTGATTGTTTCAGTGCAATTTATGAAGCGGTACGTATTTCGGTTCAATACATGACACCCGTTATATTTCTAAGCGATGGCTTTATTGCCAACGGGGCTGAGCCCTGGAAGTTTCCCACAAGTGAAGATTTACCAAAAATTGAAGTAAGCTTTAAAACCCAATTAGACGAGAATGAAGAGAGGTTTCAGCCCTACCTGCGTGATGAAAAATTAGTGCGTCCCTGGGCTGTACCAGGAACCGCTGGTTTCGAACATAGAGTAGGTGGCCTTGAAAAAGAAAATATAACAGGTAATATTAGTTACGATCCCGATAATCACCAGTTAATGGTGAAAATAAGGGAAGAGAAAGTGGAGCGGATAGCTCAATATATTCCTGAGCAAACATTAGATAACGGACCAGAAAAGGGAAAAATACTAATACTTGGATGGGGAAGCACCTACGGAGCAATTAAAAGTGCAGTGAAAGAATTACTGCACGAAGGCTATGAAGTAGCCCATGCTCACCTGCGTTACGTGCGTCCCTTCCCACGAAATTTGGGCGAGATAATTAAGAATTATGACCACGTTTTAATCCCCGAAATAAACAATGGCCAGTTGATCAAAATTATAAGGGATAAGTATTTAGTGGATGCAAAAGGATATAACAAAATAATGGGAGTACCTATAACAAAAGGTGAATTGATAGAAGTGGTGAGGAGGATGGTGGCTTAGATAATAATAAGTTCTTCCAATAAGGGAGTAACAATTTTCGTTAGGGGCGTATGTAGTCTCGTAATTGCAAGCCTTGTGCAGCTAGGCGAAGCAATTAAAATATCCCTAAGTACATTCAAAGTATATTCCTTCTTCTCGTTGCCTAACCGATTATTATTTACAGGTCAGTTTTTAAAAGCTTTTTCTCTAAATGTAATTGCCTGTAACAATCTGTTAGCTGCCCTGTAACTTCTTCAAGATAATTGTTCAATATGGAAACATCATTGACTTTGGAGTATTGTATCACCATTGTGTATTGTTTCTTGAGAAATATAAATTACATACGAGTGAAATTAATTCCTATGATTTTTTTTGTAGATTCGTTAGACAATGAACCAAAAGGTCCAGCATAATGCATTACATCAACCATCTTATCAAGTCCTTTTTTTACTTTTTCTTTATTATATTCTTATCGACACAAATAGTTGTTGTCAAATTGAGCCTTGGCGCAGTTGTCACCCTGAGCCTGCGGGTTGTCACCCTGAGGCACAGATAAAAAGCGAATTTTTAAGTTCTTTGATATGACATTGAGAATAGTTTTTTTTCTTTGAAAGAAGTAATCTGTGGCAGGATAGCAGTACTCTAAT
>JAABUN010001384.1_pt1 | contig 53972 bp, 40 predicted proteins | sample 5559311 | NCBI WGS metagenome assembly JAABUN01 (sample SAMN10711877, study PRJNA513370) | rock metagenome | isolation source: Antarctica rocks | place: Antarctica: Victoria Land, Siegfried Peak sud
CTTGTGCCAAGTTCAAGTTTCAATCCTTCTTATGTTGGATAATGGTCGGTAACTTTATACTCGTCTTTTGTTTTGTAATCTCTAAGGGAAGTTTCAATCCTTCTTATGTTGGATAATGGTCGGTAACGGCTTGCTTTTACGTTTTTCATTGCTTCGTTTCTTTGGTTTCAATCCTTCTTATGTTGGATAATGGTCGGTAACCCAACGCCAAAGTTATAGCAGAGACCAAGACAGAAAGTTTCAATCCTTCTTATGTTGGATAATGGTCGGTAACTTTAATAATATTTGACAGCGGATTTAAGGAAATAAAGTTTCAATCCTTCTTATGTTGGATAATGGTCGGTAACAATATTTTGTTCATTCGGTTGAACTAATCTCCACTTGTTTCAATCCTTCTTATGTTGGATAATGGTCGGTAACGCAACTTACTTGTGTTTATGAAAAAGTTCTTTCGCTGTTTCAATCCTTCTTATGTTGGATAATGGTCGGTAACACCTTGTTTTTTGAGTTTGGGTTAATGTTTCATTTTCGTTTCAATCCTTCTTATGTTGGATAATGGTCGGTAACTGTATTTTGGAGTGGGTGCTATGTCCTTTGGGAAAACAGTTTCAATCCTTCTTATGTTGGATAATGGTCGGTAACTTAATGTTTTTGTTACTTACAAAAAGACCGAGTAATATGTTTCAATCCTTCTTATGTTGGATAATGGTCGGTAACAATATCCCAATGCTTCGCTACTTGTGCCAAGTTCAAGTTTCAATCCTTCTTATGTTGGATAATGGTCGGTAACTTTATACTCGTCTTTTGTTTTGTAATCTCTAAGGGAAGTTTCAATCCTTCTTATGTTGGATAATGGTCGGTAACCTACCGATGAAGTTTTTGATGAAGATATACTTCCATGTTTCAATCCTTCTTATGTTGGATAATGGTCGGTAACAGCATAAACCGCCTTGTTGTGCGAAGAACGGAACAAAGTTTCAATCCTTCTTATGTTGGATAATGGTCGGTAACAATAAAGTAAACCAACACGATAGTAGTGTTTATTGGGGTTTCAATCCTTCTTATGTTGGATAATGGTCGGTAACAAATATGCAATTTATAATTCAGATTGTATGTATGTTTGTTTCAATCCTTCTTATGTTGGATAATGGTCGGTAACGTTATTGGTTAATGTAATGTTTTGTGTTGAGTGGAAAGTTTCAATCCTTCTTATGTTGGATAATGGTCGGTAACCCTTTATTCTTATCGTAGCATCTATTATTTTAATCTGGTTTCAATCCTTCTTATGTTGGATAATGGTCGGTAACTCTGATTATTGGTGGCTTTACACAAAAGTTTTGACTAGTTTCAATCCTTCTTATGTTGGATAATGGTCGGTAACACTTTATCATTTAAAGCGACACATCTAAAAACATCAGTTTCAATCCTTCTTATGTTGGATAATGGTCGGTAACAATTGTCTATGCAAATGTCATATTTATTTTTGGTTTTGTTTCAATCCTTCTTATGTTGGATAATGGTCGGTAACAAAGCGAATTAACGCATGTGAAGGATTGCAATTTATGTTTCAATCCTTCTTATGTTGGATAATGGTCGGTAACAATTTATGGCGGGCCTGATATAGATAGAGGTATTATGTTTCAATCCTTCTTATGTTGGATAATGGTCGGTAACACGATTGTAGGTGGTTACTGCGACGTTGTTGGAGGTGGGTTTCAATCCTTCTTATGTTGGATAATGGTCGGTAACAAGATAGCTTTTGGATGAAATTGGCAGCAGTATCAGGGTTTCAATCCTTCTTATGTTGGATAATGGTCGGTAACCAATCTTTGTCTTGAAGCAAAAACACAGGTTTATTATGTTTCAATCCTTCTTATGTTGGATAATGGTCGGTAACTTTCATGAAAGATCACAATCGAGGTACAAAGATTTTTGTGTTTCAATCCTTCTTATGTTGGATAATGGTCGGTAACATCATACTCCTTATCTGCCTTCAAATACTGGTGGCGGGTTTCAATCCTTCTTATGTTGGATAATGGTCGGTAACAAGGAAGATTGAGCGGCGGATGTTGTAACCTTCAGAGTTTCAATCCTTCTTATGTTGGATAATGGTCGGTAACCCGACTACTGCAAACTTTCCACTCTTACAAATGAGATGTTTCAATCCTTCTTATGTTGGATAATGGTCGGTAACGTACCTGTAGTTGGTTTTCGTTCTTTTATGTAATCTGTGTTTCAATCCTTCTTATGTTGGATAATGGTCGGTAACTTCATTTTTTGTTTGTCCTATCGGCATTTCATTATTAGGTTTCAATCCTTCTTATGTTGGATAATGGTCGGTAACCTTATCAAATACAAGTCAGGAAGGCAACTGGACAAAGTTTCAATCCTTCTTATGTTGGATAATGGTCGGTAACCTTTATTAAGGTTCTGATATAATTCTGATTGTTTAGAGTTTCAATCCTTCTTATGTTGGATAATGGTCGGTAACTTGCAGCAATGAGTATGGAAAGTGAGGAACAAGACATGTTTCAATCCTTCTTATGTTGGATAATGGTCGGTAACAATATCGGCTTCGCATTATTGTTTGTTGCCTGCAGGAGTTTCAATCCTTCTTATGTTGGATAATGGTCGGTAACTGTTATAATAGCTTACATCAGGAACCACTTTCTCGATGTTTCAATCCTTCTTATGTTGGATAATGGTCGGTAACCAGTTTTGCTTACTTGCACACCGTTATTATAAAAGAGTTTCAATCCTTCTTATGTTGGATAATGGTCGGTAACTTAATAAAATCAATATCTATAAAGTTTTGTTCAGAGTGTTTCAATCCTTCTTATGTTGGATAATGGTCGGTAACGTTATACTATTACCTTAGAGAGTTCGCAAAGCATAAGTTTCAATCCTTCTTATGTTGGATAATGGTCGGTAACTTCCTTAGCTAACTCATATGCCTTGTTGCATCTCGGGTTTCAATCCTTCTTATGTTGGATAATGGTCGGTAACGTTTACAGATGCAGCGTAAATGTATATCTGTAGAGTGTTTCAATCCTTCTTATGTTGGATAATGGTCGGTAACTTTATTATGCTTTTCCCAAGAATTATAAACTCTTCCGTTTCAATCCTTCTTATGTTGGATAATGGTCGGTAACATTGAGTTTGCGCCACTATTTGTAATACGCTTGTTAGTTTCAATCCTTCTTATGTTGGATAATGGTCGGTAACAGGAAGAACTTGCATTTTGCGAAGAAAAGAGTTTAGGTTTCAATCCTTCTTATGTTGGATAATGGTCGGTAACATCCAATGCCTGAAAACGTAAAATTAACGGTATATTGGTTTCAATCCTTCTTATGTTGGATAATGGTCGGTAACATTTTAATAACGAGGTTTCATTTTATGAGAATTTGATGTTTCAATCCTTCTTATGTTGGATAATGGTCGGTAACAGGCTATATTATACATTATCAAAGATGAGTTTGGAAGTTTCAATCCTTCTTATGTTGGATAATGGTCGGTAACTGTAAGGAGTTTACGTTATGCCCTATTTATAGGTTATGTTTCAATCCTTCTTATGTTGGATAATGGTCGGTAACAACAGATTAAAGCGCAAGCAGCAGATGAAAATAAATGTTTCAATCCTTCTTATGTTGGATAATGGTCGGTAACTATGATTAAACCAAATTTCACACCAGCGCAAGTTGGGTTTCAATCCTTCTTATGTTGGATAATGGTCGGTAACTTTGGCAATGGGTAAGTACGTGGGCTGTTTTTATAAAGTTTCAATCCTTCTTATGTTGGATAATGGTCGGTAACATGTTTGGCACTTCCCCTGTTAACCAGGTAACGTTTGAGTTTCAATCCTTCTTATGTTGGATAATGGTCGGTAACACCTGAAGCATTGTACTCACCAGGCCCGTACTCATTAGTTTCAATCCTTCTTATGTTGGATAATGGTCGGTAACTATATGATGAGCTTCCTGATACTAAAGGTTCTATAGAGTTTCAATCCTTCTTATGTTGGATAATGGTCGGTAACCAATTATGGGTTCAGGTGCAAACTTGCAACAATCACAGTTTCAATCCTTCTTATGTTGGATAATGGTCGGTAACATGTGAAAGCTACCGGAATTAGGGTTGAATGTGAAATGTTTCAATCCTTCTTATGTTGGATAATGGTCGGTAACGAACCTGGGTTAAGGGAACTGTACTTGTTGATTTTAGTTTCAATCCTTCTTATGTTGGATAATGGTCGGTAACGTAATTAGATCTGAATTTAAAGACCGTGAATATTTTTGTTTCAATCCTTCTTATGTTGGATAATGGTCGGTAACTATAAATACAGGTCATTAATTAAGGCGTTAATAGGAGTTTCAATCCTTCTTATGTTGGATAATGGTCGGTAACTTTACTTATTTCAATATCAAGAATATACCGGAAGAGGGTTTCAATCCTTCTTATGTTGGATAATGGTCGGTAACAAAAAACCGCGCAAAACCAAAAGGCAGGACAACCATTGTTTCAATCCTTCTTATGTTGGATAATGGTCGGTAACATCAATTCCCTGCACTGTATTTAGTATTCTATCAATGTTTCAATCCTTCTTATGTTGGATAATGGTCGGTAACCATAACCCGACAACTATCTTTTCAAAAGTGCCAAATGAGTTTCAATCCTTCTTATGTTGGATAATGGTCGGTAACAAAAAGCTTGAGCGAATCCTGTTGCTTTGCTTGCAGTGTTTCAATCCTTCTTATGTTGGATAATGGTCGGTAACTTTGCCTTTAATGAAGGTATAAACTGCGAATTTACATGTTTCAATCCTTCTTATGTTGGATAATGGTCGGTAACAAAATGGAGAAGTATAATTTTTTCCGCTTGATAAATCGTTTCAATCCTTCTTATGTTGGATAATGGTCGGTAACGCAAGTTGCTACCTGCAATTCTTGCGATAAGTTTATGTTTCAATCCTTCTTATGTTGGATAATGGTCGGTAACACAATCAAACTTACCGTTTAGGTTGGAGCGAACAATGGTTTCAATCCTTCTTATGTTGGATAATGGTCGGTAACTCAATATCACCCATTCTAACACGTTCATAATTGGTAAGTTTCAATCCTTCTTATGTTGGATAATGGTCGGTAACGCTCTTGCAGGCGAATGTGGTGAAGTTGCAAATGCAGGTTTCAATCCTTCTTATGTTGGATAATGGTCGGTAACGCAAGAGGTAATTTTACTAAGGCATTTTTTTAAAGGGTTTCAATCCTTCTTATGTTGGATAATGGTCGGTAACCTTTCTTCTGATTGTAGTTTGAAAATTTCAATCATTAGTTTCAATCCTTCTTATGTTGGATAATGGTCGGTAACAATTTCTTCTTCTGTCATATAAACAAACATTTATGTTGTTTCAATCCTTCTTATGTTGGATAATGGTCGGTAACATCACATGGAACTTGCTGGCATGGTTGCAAACGAAAGTTTCAATCCTTCTTATGTTGGATAATGGTCGGTAACTCGTTTTACCTTTTAAAACCTTAATTTTCAAGATAGTATTACAGTTTTCAAAACCCTTATTTTTTAATTTCCAATATGTCAAAGAACCGTGTAAGCTTATTTTTTTTAAAATTTCCGAATACTTAACTGTTTCTTCTTCAATTAACTGCATCATGTTTTTTATCTGTTTAAAATAAAATTGTACCCGGAACTGCACTATTTAATACAAATATTACGGTATGTGCAATCTACACACCTCTGTTTATATATGGTAGCTTTTGGAAAAAAATTACTGTTTATTATTGCTTCTATTTCTCTTGCACATTGTTTTACCAATTGCTTGTCACTCGAGCTTATAGCTACTTCAATCAACTTATTACTGCTGCGCGTATAAACTAAAAAACCTTTGTTTACCTCACAAGCAAAATTTTCTTCTATCAGCCAGGCATAACAGAACATCTGAGTCTTGTATGTCTCGTAAACTTTATCTTCATATTTTGCAAACTTATAATCGAGAGGCGCCATCGTTCCATCTTCGAGCTTCAGCACTTCATCTATTTTTCCGCGAAGCAAACTATTGGTGAGGTATTGGTCATTGTATCTTTCAACTGCTCCTATCCTTCGTCTCAAGTATTCTTTATTCTGCTCCAGCTTCTGATCGTGTATTTCCCTGCCGCGCTTTACCTTATAATGGCGATCTTCGTACTGAGGTATATTTAAAACGTATTCAAAATAAGTAAACCTGGGACAATACAAATATTCAATAATATGAGAAGGAGTCAAAGTCATAATAGTTACCGGTTTCCAGTTTCAAGTTTTAAAGGGTTTCAGGTCCAAAGTTATTGTATTGGTCAAACTGTTCTTGTTTAAATGTTTGTTGATTTCCCAGATTTTCTATCAGCAATTGGTAACCGCTATCCTGTAACTGGCATTTTGTAACCACAACCTGCAAATTCTCACTATAAAAACAAGGCTTTAACTTCGTCCGTTATCATTTTTTTATCAAATGCTTTTCCCAGCAATGCTGTAGCTTTTAATTCACTTTTCGACATGGGAAAAATATAAACAGAATCTTTGTCTGTATCAATCAATTCTTCTATTTGTAATTCCAATACATCTTTCTGGTTATTTTCAATTGTGCCTAAAAATACAGAATATTGTACTCTGTATAGTCCGGCTTGCTTACATAGCTTTGCCACTTTTGATCGTACCTTATCATCCTCAATATCGTATAATACCCATGCAATCATAAATGTGAGTTGTGAATTGTTACTTTCCGGTTACAAGTTTCATATATGCCTTTGCTGCTGCACAGGTAAAAGTACAAGAGTGCGACGCAATAATGTTTCATAGTAATTCTATTGCCGGCACATAAAAACTTCGTTTTAGATTACAATAGTTATAATAACCGGTAACCGGAAACTTGCAACAAAACCGTCAACTGTCATTCGTCAATTTTCTATCTCCACTAATCAAACCGTTTGCAAATGCATGGGCATCCTGCTGCATCGCATTAGCTCTTGTCTGGTTGCGACCTTTATACCGGATTGTTTCACTTTCCATATATTCATTTAAAGCACTTACCAGTAATTCTTTTCCTTCTTTGTTCAGGGTTACACCATTTGTTATTTCGTCTATGTGTGCTTTATTTACTTTCTTGGCTGAAAACAGCCTGAAAACGGCAGTTTCTACAAAAGTTCTATAGGGTTCTATAAAATCAAAAACCATACTTTTCTGGTTATAATCATCTCTGTGAAGAAAACCAACATAGGGATCAAGTCCTGCGATCATAAGGCTTTTCTCTACTCTTGTATACAAGATGCCGAATCCATAATTTATAAAAGCATTAAACGCATCTTTTGCAGGTCTCATGCTTCTTCCATCAAACTGATATTGGTCAGGAATAACGTAGCTGATTGTTTCAAAATACAAACGACCACAAGTACCTTCTAATCCCCTTATAGTATCTGCAATGTCTTCTATTTTTTCAGCTTTGAGATCAGTTAAGGAGATAATAAGATTTTCAATCCGGCTGATTTTCTCATCCAGATATTCGGCCATCTGGCCGCGATGTTTCTTCAGGTCTTTGATAAACGCCAACTGATTGTTCATTTTTTCAATAATCCAACCCTTCGTAAATGTTACCGCTTCTTTACCCAGGCTTGCTTCCAGTTGTCTCTTTCTTATTTTTGTTGTGCTTCCTAATTTGCTGTGCCAGATTCTTCCCATTGGGAAACCATCTGACTGAGTGAAAATAATATCAATATTATTCACAAGTGCAAGCCTTACAGCATCGGTGCTTAATGCTGCAGATGTTGACATTATAATAGAAGAAATTTTATGTGCCGCTATATGTTTTTTTTCAGGCTCGGCATCTTTTACCGGCACTCTTATTTCAAACATATCGTCTTTTACATGCAGGTAAGTACCGTAGGTGTTGAGGTATATTTGCATAATAACGTAAGGTAATTATTACTGGAGAAAAAAATACGTTTAAGGAAAATCTATGTGAAACCGTTTGAGAACTGCTGTAAAAACTCAAATTGCTCCGGCAAAAATTCTTTTGTTATCTTCCAAACAATTTCATAGTTAATTCCAAAATAATCATGAATAAGTATGTTCCTGAAATCGCTTATTTTTCTCCACTCAATCTGAGGATTCGTCAGCCGTACTTCTTCAGGTATTCTTTTAGATGCCTCTCCTAACACTTCAAAATTTCTTATAACTGCATCTATTGTTTTCCTGTCACCAATAAAATCATTATAATCCATGCCCAGGGTATATTCAAAAATATTGTTACAACATTCAATCATATCGCTAATCAATAAATCAGTATCCCGCTTATGCATACAGTAAATCCTCTTTTAGCCTGTTATAATATTTTTCTTTAATTGCTTTTTTAGAAACAATCTGCACTTCCGTAGACTCAAACAAATCTTTTAAGAGATATACTACATCAAAAAATTCAATCCCAACAGGCTTATTAAAATCAATCATTATATCAATATCACTTTCACTGGTTTGCTCGTCCCTGCTGTATGAACCAAACAATGCAAGTTCGCTCACTCCATACTTCTCCTGCAATGCAGGCTTTAAAGTACGAAGCTTTTGTAAAATAAATTGCTTATTCATTTTTTAAAATTAAAACTTTTTATTATTTCCCCGTTTCCCCTCCTTCCAAAGGAGGGGACCATTTTTAATGCAACGCATTAAAATTAGGGGTGGTTAAACGCAACTTTAATCTGCTCCAACACCCAAGCTATATCTTCAAAAACCCATTTGTTCTCAAACCGTATCACCTTAATCCCAATGCTTTTCAAATAATTTTCCTTTATTCGATCTTTTTCAATTCCAGGTTCCCAAAAATGATCTTCTCCATCCAATTCTACAACCAGCTTCTCTGAAGGACAATAAAAATCAGCTATAAAATTTCCCAAACTATGCTGCCTGCGAAACTTTCGGTTTTCTACCTGGCTTTTTTGTAGGTAAGTCCATAATACAGCTTCGGCAGATGTGCTGCTGTTGCGAAGTTGTTTCCGGTAATTTTTTAGTTCGGATTTGTTATTGATAACTATTTTTTTCATGCGACTGGTTTTGTTACCGGTATCACCACCCCTGACTATTTAAAAAAACAAGTTTTTTAAATAGTCTGTCCCCTCCTTAAAAAGGAGGGGAGTTTTTTAAGCTTACTTACTATTGACTATCGTACCAAATCCCCTTGCTACCGACTTGCCCAATCCTATTGTTTCTGGCAGAAGTGTATTGGTTACAAATTCGCCTTCAAAAGCCAGCATAGCGTTATTCTTAAATTGTGTTTCGCGCTGGTTTGTTATTTTAAGATTTGCCATTATGGTTCCTTCGGCACGGTAATCCATTCCTTTGAAAAAGCTTAACAGGTTGCCTACCAAAATTGCTTTTAAATGTTTTGCTTTCTGTGCCTCATCTTCCGCCAGCCAGGTCGTATAATTCTGCTGATTTAAAGCCATCCAAAGGGTTTGAAAACGGTACGAATGCAAATCGTCTGACAAGCCTATATTGACCATTTTGCTTTCGATGTTTTTCTGATATACCGGATAAGTCGTGCCTCCTATTTCCAGTTCTTTCATTTTAAGGAACAAGCCAATCAGCAGATCAGCGCCTTCATTTAAACCCACCAGGGTAGGAACTGCATCAAGCACTTTATATTGCACCAGCGGATACCTATAAGCCGCCTCACCACTCTCCAAATGATTGTGCAATAGCGGCGAATGCTCCTGGAACAATGTTCCGAAATATCCGCGTAATTTATGGGCATCACGGGTAGCAAGTTGTATTTCGGGGAAGCGGATGATGGTTTGGTGGATGGGGTGAGGCATGGGGTTAGAGCATCTGGGGTAAAATAGCGGCGATAATGTACACTATCTTGTACTTGCATTAAGAATGGTAAAGCCAATTATTTCTCCCTGTTCATACCTGATAATTATTTCATCCCCCGTCATTTCTGAATGGTCTGCATGATTAGGTTTTTTAAAATGCAAATACAAAATATCTGCTTCCTTATCATAAGATGACCATACATTTTTATACTTCATAAACCAGGGCAACAGGTTTTTTACTTCGTTTACCGCTATTGTTTCCATAATATTTTCTTTTTATCAAATTCTTGTTGTTTGTTAGATATAAAGGCGGTTATAACAAATCGCTTGTGAGGGCTTATAAATTTCCTCTCTTATAAAAGGAAACTCCTATTCTGTCAATATGTTTCACCAAATCTTCATTGGCAATAGTATGGTAATTCAAAACATCAAATTTATAAGGCAATAGTGTTTCTTCGTTTAATGTATAACTAATATTGGTGGTGGTTATATGATTAACCTGCCCGCCTTTCAATGCAATATCAATGTCGCTGCCGGCTTTATAGTTGCCCTTAGCCCGGCTGCCAAAAATAATTGCTTCTTCTACCTCATCCTGCTGTTGAATTACAGCAATTATGTTTTGGAGATCGCTTTGTTTTAAGCCAAATGAAATACTTCTTTCACTTATGATTGAGGGCGTCATATAACTGTTTTAAAAGCGGATAATATTTTTGACGGATTAGTGTTTCAATCATATTCACGGTCTCTTCATCATAAGCACGCGATGTGATATTTCTGTCTTCCAGTAGCTGCATCCAGGCATGTCCATTTTCTATTAACCCTGTTTCAAAAGCTTTTTTTAAAGCGCTGCGCGGCGATTTTATTTCAATAAATCCCTGCTCTTCAAGATAATCTTTTATCACATTCCATGCTAATTCAAAGCTCATCTCAAAAAATTGTATCAATCCTGCTTTTTGAATAATATCGGGCTGTGAAATGTTTAAAGCCTGTTCAAGGTATTGTAGTGACTTTTCAAAATTTTGAAACCTCTGTTTCCAACGCACATCCTTATTTTCCATCTTTGGTAAAATTAATTTCTTTCAGGTTAGAAAGCCCGAGGTTCTGTTGAACAATTTCAGGGAAACGGATGATGGGGCGGTGGATGGGGCATGGGTTAGAGGTTTAGGGTATGAACTTCAGTTTCTTTTTTCTTGAATTTTAATCCGGTTTCTTTATTGTAGTCAGCATCAATGTAAGTAAACCAATTATGCTTTTTATCATGATGATACTTTGCAGAATATTTTTTAGTCCTTCTTATTGATAATTCATATTTTGTTTTGACCTCTGCACTCTTGCTTTGTAATTCTTCTTCAAATTCTGCAGGAATAACATTAATTGAATCTAATCCTTCGCGGGTAAAAACTTTATCTGGTTCTGTATTGTCTTTTATAAAATGTAATCCTTTTTGCACTTCCAAATAGGCTTTTTTACCCTCACAAAAACTGGGATGATTTTCAATATCGAAACTTTCATACACTTCATCAACCAATTTATTTAAATCATTTTCAGTAAGTTTTTTCTTATGTTCTCTAAGTAACACTTCGAATGTTTTTCTTAAAATATCTGGTTCTGTATAAATAAATTCTTCAGTTACAGGTTGATGTTGAAATACAATAACCTTTGATTCTTTGTTACGATCTCTTTTTCGATTAATTCTTCCTGCCCTTTGTATAATAGCATCTATAGGAGCATTCTCGGTAAAGAGTATATCAAAATCAATATCCAAGGAAACTTCTACTACCTGAGTAGCAATTAATAAAATTGGCAAATTTTCTTTTTCCCTTTTCAAAATGTCCTGTTCCTTTTCAAAACGATCTTTCTGTATGAATCGGGAATGAAAACAAATTGCAGATTCTGCCATTTCGCTGTATACATTGTAAAGCCTTATTGCCTCATCAACTGTATTTACAACAATTAAAATCTTTTTATGTTTTTCAATCGCCTCTTTAATCTCTTCGTATAAATCATCTACCATACTTTCTCTAACTTCAAAATAATTTCTTGCTTCGTTTAGTAACTCATAATCCTGAATCACACTTTGTTCTGTTATCCCAAGTGCTTTCTGCAGTAGTATTTTTAGTTTCAAAGGCATTGTCGCTGTCATTATATAAAATTGAGTGCAAAATTTATCTTTTAAATACTCAATTGTCGAGATAATAAGACCTAATGTAAAAGGTTGGTAAAGGTGAATTTCATCAATAATAATCCTTGCGTTATTTAAATGAAATGTTTTGATTTCCCAATAACCAAGATTGAAACCTTGAGTTAAAACCTGGTCTACTGTACAAACAGTTATATTTTTAAAGAATGTTTTATCTTTTAAGTATTCAGTTTTTTCATAATTATCATCTTCAATTTCTTTGCGGTAGAGAAGAGCAGAAGAATGTACTATGGCAGTATTTGCTTTACCGAAATAGCTGTTAATCCGCTGGTAAATTGAATTTGAAGTAACCCTTGTAGGTAATAGGTAAAGAATTTTACTTTGTTCTGGTTTTTGACTTCCCCAAATTAGTGAAGCTTCAGTTTTTCCGCTACCGGTTGGAGCTATAGCCAAGACACTACCGTGTATTTTACTTTCTAATTGAAATTTTCTGAATTTAAAATCTTGAGCAATTTGTTCCTTTCCTTCATCTCGAAGTTTATTTTCTATTTGGTTTTTAAGATACTCTTTAGTATAGGAGTAGGAGTTTGTCAACGTATCATGTCCGGAGGCTGTCCAGTCAGAAATGTTTAGAAGTGCTTTGTAAAAAATGTACTCGTTTCTATGTTCCTGCTTAATCGGATACTTTCCTTTGAAGCCCTTAAAAAAGTTATCAAAATCATCATAAAGAATTGAAAGCCCATTATCCATCTTATTAAACCTTTTACGGCAATAAGCAATTAATTTGGGGTTTAAAGTATTAAAGCCGTGACTTTGTATCTTATTATTAAAGTCTTCAAAAATCAAAGCCATATCTTCTTCCAAGGAATCTATATTAGCATAACCATCATCTTGAAATAGTGTATCTGTTAATGGTTTATGATGACTAAAAACAGCAAGGAGACTTAACGGATTTTGCTCATATCCTTTTACATCAGTGTAGTAAAGAAATACACCAGATAAAAATTCATGTCTGATATAATTATTGTCATACTCTTTCTTACCCTGAATAACCAATTGGAAATTTTGAGACACTTTACCAAAATCATGAAATAAAACTGATAAGAAAGACCTACGCCAGAAGTCAGCATCTTTATTTATAGTAGTCTCATAACACTTTTTTAATTCCTGCCATATCGCAAGAACATTTTCAGTATGTGCTATTAAAGACTCTTTATAAGGTTTAGATTTCGCTAAAATCTCGTTGGGCATTTAGTTTAAATTAAAAACAGGAATAAACGTATTCTTATACTTTACTCCTCTTTTCGTAAAGTTTAATTGCATATTCTCTCCAATAAAGGATAATGTTTTTCGCTCTATAACACGTCTAAAACCATAGTCAGATTCGTACTGAAAACGTATAGGTAAATCATATGCTATTGGTTCAGAAGTAGAATAGATAGAAAATGAAAGTCCGTTTTTCGCCTTTTCAACCACTTCTTCAACAATATTGCCTTCGACCAAACAATGGGACACTTCAAATGAATCTGTAAAATCCTTTTCTATACTTACCTGTACAATCTTTGCTAATGAATCATTATTGCCTAATGTTAATGCATATTGAGGCGCTAAGAAAGCTTCTTTGATAGTTTCAATCATCACTTGATTTTCATTACCATAAATAAGAATAAAATGATTGTCATAAAGAATTTCTTTCAGAATAATACTACCCTGTTCATCAAATGTATTGTACTTCCAAAGGTCTTTACAATATCCCTTCGAAGTGCCATGAATACCAAAATAAAACCCTTCATTAAAAAAGTCTTGAGCACTTTTAGGACTTAATCCCATAGCAGCACCTGCTAATCCTATTAGCGTTGTAGGTGGAGGAAGTAAAAATGATTTATGAAAATTTTGAAACTCCGGGTTTCGGAAAGTGGCTGTTTGTGTTACCAACTCAATAATACAATAAGACATAATTATGATTTAAAATATTCCCTTATCCACGATTCGATTTTATCAAACCCTGCTTTAAGCCCAACTACACCATCAGATAATTCAAATACGGCTTCCTGACCAGCAAATACATGGTCAGTGACAAACTTATCATAATCAGATACAACTGTCTTTAATTGTTCGTAGTTGATTTTTCCATCTTTACTAACTCTAATCGCTTCCAAAAAAATTGGATTTTTAGCTTTCATGTAAGCTGCCGCAATGAATTTTGGAGAGATGTCTGATAAAAAGCGACTTTGCCTCCCACTACTCCATAAGTTTCGGAAAGCATCTAAAAAAGCAATTACCCGTTTACTCTTTTCTTCATTTGATAATTCCCCGGCTTCAAATCCTTGTCCTGAACCTACCCTATCCAATTCTATAAGAATAGTGCCTCTGTAAATACCCGAATGAATTTCCGTTTCAAAAATATTTGGCTGTATATCTTCTCCTTTCTCGGTCTTTACTCCTTTTCCCATGAAGTTTGTTGCATAGTCCAAGTCTCCTTTATATTCGGTCAATGCTAATAATGCCTCTACTCTTATAGGTGAAGTTCGTGTTGTTGATGTTCCTCTGCCTTTTTCCTCTTTTGAAGGGGAAGCGTCCATGTAACCAAACAAATCATCATCTATGTATTCCACAGGTTTAATAGTAGTTTTTGGCGCTCCCTTTTTAGCACTTGCCTCCTGAATTGGTGAAAGAGTAAAACCCATCGTTTCTAAACCATCCCGCAATGCTCTTCTAAGAGCTTGTGAGGAAACATAAGGTAATTCTTCACCATTTGAAAGAGTAATCTTTTTAATGGGATTAATGTTGTCAACTTCTTTATCCGCACCGTTGAGACTTGCAAAAGAAACTTTAGATAAATAAGTGATGGTAATACTGTTAGTTTTCATTATGCTTGTGTGTTTTTTAATACTGAATTTATTTGATTTAAGGCGCTTATGATAGCAAATTGCCTTACCATTTCGAAGTTATCTTCATTAATGTTGTTCAATAATTCTCCACTAAAAATGATATTGTATTTCTTTTGAAGTCTTATCACTGCCTCAGTGAACTGAGATAGGGTTCGGGCCTTATGCAGACTAATTATATAAGCTCTACCATTCTTAGCATTACTTTGTTTTTCACTTAATGTATTAGCATCGTCATAGCCAATTATGCTAATGCCAATGCTTGAACCGAATTTGATGGCTTTTTCTTGAATTTTTTCAGTCTCTTCTTTCATGTGATTATTATCTTTTGAATAAATGATGGGTTGATATAACTCAACTATTTTTTGAAGTACATAAAAATTTTTGAAGCCGACATTTTCACCTGATACCATTAATGTAAAACATTGAAAGAATAAGGTTTCAATATCCTCCAAAATAGACTTTTGATTAAGTATTTTCTTCAAAACCCTATTTCTTGTCTGCCTTTCAAGGCGATAACTATTTTTGGAACTCTTTTCGGATGGTTTAAGAAACTTCAAACTGCCTAATGCTTGCTGAAAATTGACTCCTTTTCTTTCAAGATAACTAATAAGTTTAATAGCATATTTGAAGTTGTTGAAATATTCGAAAGCGTTAGGGCGTAGCGTCGAAGCAAATTTGTCAGCCCTAAAAGAGACTAAGGAAACAGGTAATTTTTTAAATGAGGATTCAGCCATAGGGTCAAAATCATCCTCGGCCTCAGTAATTTCATTTATGCCCTGGTTAAATAGGATTTGCCTGTAGATTGTATAAATCAGCATAAAGGAAATTTCTCCCTGTTCAGTATAATCACCTTTAAGAGTCAGTTTATTTTCATTATCCTTTTTGTAATTAAAGTTGTGAAACTTAAAGTTGGACATATAATTTGCATCTAATAATTCCAGCTTGCTTTTGAAAATACTTTTGTTCTCGTCATAAAGTTGCTTTAGCTGTTCCAGATTACCAGATTCAAAAAGATAACAGACAATACTTTCCAAACCACTGACATACATGTATAAGCAATATTTTGGTGCAAAGCGGCTTAAATACATTGCTTTCCAACTTATTTTTTTGTCATTTCCTTTTAAGTGAGAATTGAAGTTTAGTAAGCCAGAAAAAAATGGAGAAGTATTTTGATTGTCAACTAATTTTTTAAATGATTCTCCAGTTAAGTAACAATGTTCATTGCCAGATTTAAAGTAATTTTTATCAAATTCTATTTCTGGTGTTTTTGTGTAACCAGCATTTATAAATATTTCTGATTCTCCTCCTGGATTTTCTTTCCTCTTACCATTAATTATTTCATTTTCCTTTACTATACCTTCAATAATAGAAAAGAATTTGACTTTTTTCCCTTTTTCATTTAAAAAGAGAGCTACTCTTTCGGCAAAATCGCTATTGCTTTTAATTAGTTTTTCAAATTTGATTTTTTGTCCATTCTTACTGGCCACAGGTGCAGGATCATTTGTTATTAATTCTCCTAAACCGTAAGTTTTCATTTTCGCAAATGGTATTGCTTCAAACGGATTTTCAATAAAATAGTATTTATCAACTTTCTCGGAGGCAGTTTTTCCACTTGTATCATATACCTCTTTACCCATCAAATAATAAACATCTTCAAGCAACTGAAAAAGATTTTCATGCTTAATAGTAAGTTTATCCTTTTCCAATTGAAAATTTGATTTTTCAATTGGATAGCTTAATAGGTTATTATCTTCAGCACATCTTTCAAGATAATGGTGCAAAGCAATTATGCCGGTATTAAGAAATACGTTTGATGTTCGGTTAAATTCAAGAGATGACATTTTGTTAGTACAGTTAATTACTGAATCGTTTTATAAAATTTTTCTTTATTTTCCACAAAAGCCTCGCCCTTGCATAATTATTAATTACATTTTTATGTAGGAAAAACAGATAAAAGAATTGCTACTATGGAGAGGAAACAGTAAGATTTAATCTTTCAGAAGTTTGATAAAGAACAGAGCGAAAATAATAGTCGAAGTATTTGCAATAAATCTCTTTTTTCATTGACGTTAGCATCAGGTTAGTAACTGCTCACTTACTTTTTGCTGTAAATGGCGTTGGTATTATTTAAAATGAAATATACGTCTGTTTTAAATATCTTTAACAAACTAGCTGAATTATTTTTTATCAGAGAATTTGTTATGCACACATTAAAATATACCGTAATCAAAAATGAGACTCAATACAATGATTATTGCAGAATTTTTGAAGAATTAGTGGAAAATGAGAAAAACAAAGCTCTTGAAGATGAAATTGATCTACTAACATTATTAATTGAAAAATGGGATGAAGAACATAATACATTTGAAGAATCTGATCCTACAGAGCTATTAAAATATTTAATGGAAGAAAAGAATTTGAAAGCTAAAGATTTGGCTGAGATACTTCATGTAAGCAAAGGATTGGTCTCTGATATTCTTAATTACAAAAAAGGACTTTCTAAAGAAATCATTCGTTCTCTTTCTGATTACTTTAAAGTTTCACAGGAAGCATTTAACAGGTTTTATGAACTTAAAGCAGCAGCAAAAACTCAAATTAAGAATGTAGGGTAATGTGAGGACTATTGCCTTGGCTACGGTTGTTGGTCAGGAGGCACAACAACGGCTAAAAATCAAAGAAGAGTAAAATAAAAAGCCCGCATAACCCTAAGAAGGAAAACCCTTCGAAGCTCAGGAGAGCTACTTTCACGAGATGTAAGCAATATGAAAATAATTGGTGATCTGGGATGAACAAACAAAAGATAAAAAACCTTTTTACCCCCGTGCCGGTACTGGCAACACCCATCATGGGATGAGATATGCTGGCTCAAAACTTTTTAGCATTATAAAGATAACAAATTTTAAAAGGAATCAAGCATCTCACTTTCCATTCATTTTCTCATTGTCCATAAGCAAAAAGTCAAGAACAAGTCTTGACCTTTTACCGATCGGGGACACCCCGGTCCGATTACAAAACCGTAATCCTTACTTCGTGATCCGGACAGGATTCAAACCTGTGACCTATAGCTTAGAAGGCTACCGCTCTATTCAGCTGAGCTACCGGACCGGGTTTAAGCGATGGCAAAAGTAAATTTTAATTAGTTTGCATCCAAACGAAAAAAAATAAAAATGGATGTGAAAATGGAAGAAGGCTGGAAGAATGTTTTGAAGGCCGAATTTTCTAAACCCTATTTTCAGCAAGCGGTTACTTTTATCAAGGTAGAGAAGTCGCAGGGTAAAACTATCTATCCACCCGGCCCATTAATCTTTAATGCTTTTGATAAAACACCGTTTGATAAGGTGAAAGTAGTTTTACTTGGGCAAGATCCTTATCATGGATATGGACAGGCACATGGATTGAGTTTCTCTGTTCCTGATGGTGTAACGCCTCCCCCATCTTTGATAAATATTTTTAAAGAACTAAACAGTGATATTGGTATGCCTATTCCTAAAAAAGGCAACCTTACCAGGTGGGCAACACAAGGGGTATTGCTTTTAAATGCTGTTTTAACTGTCAGAGCAAATGAACCTGCCAGTCATGCAAAAATTGGATGGATGGAATTTACCAATGGAGTAATAAGTAAAATATCTGAAGAAAAGGAAGGAATTGTTTTTTTACTATGGGGACGTTTTGCACAGGAAAAACAGGTTTTAATTGATGAAACCAGGCATCATGTTTTGAAAGCTGCACATCCCTCGCCTTTTAGTGCCGACAAAGGTTTTTTCGGATGCAAACATTTTAGCAAAACAAATAATTATCTTATGAAACAAAGGCAGGATCCGATTGACTGGAATCTTGATTGAACGCCTACATTTACAACATGGTAATTCTTAAAAATATTTTTGGCGCTTTCTGGGCTTTATGGGGTTTAGTGTCTTTCAGTGTTACGCTACTTATCATAGTTATCCCGGTTTGCATTACATTTTTAATAAAAGAACCTGCAGGAACCGAAATATTCAGGCAGATAACAAAACTATGGATGAGCGTATGGTTAACTTTAATTGGATCGCCGTTGAAAGTTTTGGGACAAAAAAATTTTGAAAAAGGGAAAAACTATATAGTGGTAACGAACCATAATTCTTTGATGGATGTACCTATAACAACACCATTTGTTCCCGGAGCGAATAAAACAATCGGAAAAAAAACATTTGAGAAAGTACCCTTATTTGGATGGGTATACATTCGTGGAACGGTGCTGGTAGACAGGGATAGTGAAGAAAGCCGGCGAAAGAGTTTTGAGGATATGAAGAAAACTCTCTCTCAGGGATTACATATGGTTATCTATCCTGAAGGAACAAGAAACCGTACCACAGATCCGTTAAAGTCTTTTCATAACGGAGCATTTAAACTTGCCGTCGAATCTGGTAAAGACATTATACCTACTCTTATATTTAATACCAAAAAAGTTTTACCTCTCAATAAAACTTTTTACTTGTGGCCACATACTCTCGAAATGCACTTTCTTCCACCTGTAAGTGCTAAAAATATAACGGGTAAAGAGTTAAAAGAAAAGGTTTTTAAAATCATGTGGGATTATTATTTTGAGCATAAAAGTTGAGAAGGGTCCAGCATCCTTAAGAAGCTGTTTAATTTTTAATAGCAGCGCTGTAATAGAGCCAAAAGATGCACAATGAGATGCCGGTGAACGAAATGCGTCGCAACGATGATGCATGAGGAATAAATGCTGGTATCAAAAAAATTAAACTCTTTTAGTATTGAAACCTCTTCCTGAGCAAAAGCATTACCTAATACTTACTCAAATTTTATCAAATTTAGGGTTGGCACCTGTGACATTTCTACTTGTGTGTCATTAAATTAAAATTCGATAAGAATAAAAGCACAAGAGAAAATTAATTATACCTGGATTACAGAAGCAATAGATTATATAAAAATCAATTTTAAAGTACAATCTGGCTGCCGGATACTGAAGATAGCTAATGAGATAAGCTTTCATATCCTTAGGAAGAAAGGGCATTAAAGTTGAAATTATAGATTTTACTCAATTCGATAACTATTTTTGCACCTCAACAGTTTTTTAGCATGGATAATAACAGAAAAACAATAGCAATTGACATGGATGGGGTTATTGCTGATACAATAGCACAATTTATTATCTGGTATGAAAGAGAATATGGTACACGTATAGAAAAAGAAGCTTTTGATGGCGTACCAGAAAGCGAAGGTCTTCCTAATGGTGCAGTCAGAAAGTTTGTACATACACCAGGATTTTTCCGCACAATACCAGTAATGGATGGAGCCAGGGAAGCAGTTGCAGCATTAATGAAAAACTTCGATATCTATATAGTTTCTGCTGCAACAGAGTTTCCACTTTCACTATTAGAAAAATATGAATGGCTGCAGGAGAACTTTCCCTTTATTTCCTGGAGAAACATTATTTTTTGCGGTGATAAAAGTATCATTGGAACAGATTATATGATAGATGATCATGTAAGAAATCTTGATTGTTACAATGGAAATTGTATTTTATTTACAGCAGGTCATAATATAGGCATTGATCGTCATACACGAATGAATAACTGGACAGAAGTAATTGAATTATTTAATAAAGAGTTATCACACGCTTGATTGCTATACTAATGATCACACATCCTGGTTTTATCATAAGATTTCCAAAAAAAACAGTTTTCCCTGCTTCGAACCCGCGGAAGGTTTATATGATAAAGAAGTAAAGCACGAAATTGATTTTAAATACGCAAACGTTTGTCCGGCTTTTTATGCCATTGTTTATTTACATTAGCAAATACTTGACTTTTTAATAAATTAGATTAATGACTAACAAATGAAATGTAATCAACACCTGGGAAACCGGATTTTAAATTATCTGATTTTGATGGCGCTAATGCAGGCCATTACCGTAAATACCTTTAGCCAGGATGTGAATAACCTGAAATTAAAAGATTATCGTCCTGTATCGATCTATAAAACACCACAGACGAAAATAGAAAAGGCAAAATACCCTGTTTTTGATTTTCATTCACATGATTATCCAAAAACAAATGCTGAAGTGGATGAATGGGTAGAAACAATGAATGATGCAGGTATTGCAAAAACTATGATCCTCACCTACTCTACTGGTGCCGGCTTTGATTCGGCTGTTGATAAATACGCCCGTTATAAAGACAGGTTCGGGATTTGGTGTGGCTTTGATTATACCGGGATTGATCAGCCGGGTTGGGAACAACGTGCCGTAAAAGAACTGGAAAGATGTTACAAAAAAGGAGCAAGAGGTGTGGGTGAATTAGGTGATAAAGGTTTAGGAGAATTTTATTCTAAGCCAACGCCAGGCTGGGTGCATATTGATGACCCACGAATGAAACCTTTAATTGAGAAATGTGGGGAGTTGCATATGCCTATAAGCATCCATGTTGCAGAAGATGAATGGATGTACCAGAATCCGGATTCGCTCAATGATGGATTAATGAATGCCGCAACATGGAATGTAGATATGAATAAAAAAGGAATTTTAGGTCATGACGAGTTGATAGTGACACTTGAAAATGCAGTAAGGGATAATCCAAAAACCACTTTTATTGCCTGCCATCTTGCCAACACCTGTTCAGACCTGAGTATGCTCGCCAGGTTATTTGATAAATATCCCAACCTTTATGCTGATATCTCTGCACGTTATGGTGAACTTGCTCCTATTCCCCGCTATGTACACGCATTTATGGAAAAATACAGCAACAGAATTGTATACGGAACTGATATGGGCACCGCAAGGGACATGTATCAGATAACTTTTAGGATTCTTGAGTCCGCCGATGAACACTTCTATGAACATGAACGCTTCAATTACCACTGGCCATTATATGGACTTTCGTTAACAGATGGAACACTCAAAAAAATATACAGTGATAATGGTAAGAAAATTATGGCGCATTAAATAATTGCATTAACTTAAATAACCATTATAATAATAGCCACGAAGGCTCAAAGACAGTAAGCAGCACGAAGAAATATTGCTTTGCGTCCCTTTGTGCCTTCGGGTCTTAGTGGCAAAAATTCAAGTATGTAAACCAACATTAAAACTGCATTACATGAAACAATTAGGCAGAAGAGAATTTATAAAAAACACAACCATAGCAGGTTTGGGAACAACTGTTCTGGGAAACGAGTTACTTGCAACATCAGAAAATAACCAAAAAAAATCAAAGAAAGTAATAGTTGCCGGGGCAGGAATTGCAGGACTTTGCACTGCTTATGAATTGATGAAAAAGGGACACGACGTTACTGTGCTGGAAGCAACCGGCAGGCATGGAGGTCATGTTTTTACAGTTCACGATGGCCTTTCCGATGGATTGTATGGTGATTTTGGTGCAGAGCATTTCACTAAGCCCGGTTATGAAAGATACCGTGAGTATGTAAAAGAATTTAACCTAACCGCACTTCCTTATCCCAGGCGTAAAAACATAATGAGAAGAATAGACGGAAAATTTTATACAGAAGAAATGCTGGCCGACCCTGTTGTATTAAGAAAATTTGGTTTTAATGAAAAAGAAGTCACTTATTTATCAAAGAACCACTGGAACAATCTCGAGTCGCTTTATGTAGATCCTTACCTTGATAAATTTACAGACGAATACCAACCGTTTAAGGTTGGATATGATGATTTAGATAAAATCACGATTGCAGAAACCTATAAAAAAGATGGCGCTTCGGCAAGAGCTTTAGATATGCTTGGTGGTAAAAATTCTTCTGCTTTATTTGAATTATGGAGATCGGCTATACTTAAGCTGCGCGGCGTAGCCCAGTTTCCTTTGGAAGTGTTCAGATTAAAAGACGGTAACCAAATGCTGCCTAATGCATTTGCCAAAAGGCTCGGTTCAAAGGTTTGGTTAAACTGTCCTATTCTTTCAATAAACCAGGGGCAAACAGGAGTGACAGTTAAGTATAAACGATACAATGAAGAACTTGAAATGTCTGCCGATTACCTTGTCAATTGCATTCCTTTACCTGCTTTTAAAAAGATCCCCGTTACCCCTGCCCTGCCCCCGGAAAAACAATATGTTATTGATAATCTTACCTATGATTCTTACCAGCGGTTTGTATTTCAGGCCAACTCAAAATTCTGGCTGAAGGATAATTTAAGCATCAATATGGAATTAGACCATCCCGATTTGTGGTCGGTTTGGCAATGTGCTGATGAGGTAGATACACACAGAGTCATAGTGCTTGGAACGGGACCCGGAGGTATTTCTGTGCAACGTGCATTAGCTGCCTTTCGGGAGGTTTATCCCGGAAAGAGAGATACTATTGAACAGGCCGTAAGCAGAGACTGGACAAAAGAAGCTTTTTCCTCTACATGTGAAAGACTATCGTTTCCTGTTGGAGAGTTGCATAAATTCTGGCCGGAAGTAATGAAACCTTCAGGACGCATTCATTTCGCCGGCGCTTATGCAGATAATCTTAACTGGGGAATGGAAGCCTCGACAAGGTCTGCCAACCGGGTGGCTGATGAGATAGATAAAGCATAACCCTTTTAATATTTAAAGCTACCAATGCAGCTTAAATTTCTTTTAATAACTTCTTTTGCCTGTGTTGTTTGTTCCTGCATCATTGGATGGCAGACAAAAGAAAAACAATCTAACAATAACGTCCCCAAAGTAGTTATAACAAAGCCTTCTACTAGCGAGCTCCTTAACTGGAACTCAATAATACCATATACAATAACTGTCACAGACAAAGAAGACGGGAATTCAGAATATAATGAAATTGCAGCTAATGAAGTACTTCTGAAAATTACTTACCTGCCTGATTCTGCCAAAGTCAAAACTTACCTCGCTGCTGCAGCTAAAGACCCGGAACCACCGGGATTAAGCCTTATAAAAACTTCAACCTGCTTCAATTGTCATTCAGTAAAAAACAAATTAATCGGACCTTCATTCGAAGCTATTGCAAAGAAGTACCCCAACAATGCCAAATCTATTGCAATGCTTGCAAATAAAGTAATTAAAGGATCTGCATCTGTCTGGGGAACAGAAAAGATGCCTCCTCACCCTGATATTGAAAAAAGCAAAGCAATCGAAATAATCAATTGGATTATAAAGAATAGTTCAGATCCAAATGTTGATTATCTCCCAGGCATTGAAGGTGTATTTTATACCAAAGCTAAACCGGAAAAGAATGGAGGTAAAGGAGTGTATATTTTAACTGCAAGTTATACAGACCATGGTTTGCCGCAGATGCAGCAACAACATAAAGAAGGCAGGCATACTATTGTGGTGAGAAGTTTTTGAGACAATTATATTTATTTTGAATTTATTTCAACATAAATTTTGAGTTGGACTTTCAATTAATTTAATTGCATCTTTTACGCGGAATGCAATTAAAAATCAAATAACTTTAGAACAAAAATTTTGCAACAAGTTGCGAGTTGTATGATATGCTAAAGAGAACCTCCTTACAAATATGGAATTAAAGGAAATTAATATTAAAAACTTTAGAAGTATTGCCGACCTGACTTTTAAAATTGAACCTGTAGAAAATAGTTTTACATATTCATTAATCGGAATTAATGAATCAGGTAAAAGTAGCTTCTTAATGGCTATTAACTTATTAAATAAAGAAAATATTTCGTATCCATTTGATTATTTCAATGAAACAAAAGAAGTATCAGTTATATTGGACTATGTAATTAATAATCAAGAATTAACAGAGTTAAAAGAATTATTAGAGACTAAGTACAAATTTGACAAGACAATTCTATCTAAAGTAAACATAGTAACCGTAAACATTATAATATCATTTGAACCAACGACCGTTGCTGCGCAGACAATTTCAGAAGTAATTGTTTTCAAAGAATCAGTTTTCCCAAGTCATACGGCGGTTGAATCTATACCTATAAAAAAAGATAAGGAGGTTGAATCACAAGAGGATTTTGACCTAACTACCTTTTTTAGTAAGAAACTATCCGATTATTTTTGGAAAATATCTCACTATGTAACTTTCTGGAAATCTACACCTGAGTATTTAATTTTAGATGAAATTGATTTACTAAAATTTTCTGCTTCCCCTAAAAGTATTTCTATACCTCTAAAAAACTGCTTTAATCTCTCGGGAATAGATAATATTTCAAATGAAACATCAAAACTTAATTCACCAGTTGCAATTCAAAATTTAGAAGAACTTTTGGAAGATAAAGTAACGACTCATATTAATAAAATTTGGCTTGAACACCCTGTTAAGATAAAATTCAAGATCAACAATAACAAACTGACATTTTTAGTTGAAGACAAGGGCGTAAGATTTAAAAATAAAATAACAAGCCAACGAAGTGACGGTTTCAGGCAATTAATCTCATTTTTACTTACACTTTCTGCAGAAAACTTGTCTCAAGAATTGACAAACACAATTCTATTGCTTGATGAACCCGAAACTCATCTTCATCCAACAGCCCAAATAAATCTGAAAAATGAATTAATTAAATTATCACAGACATCAAATAACAATATCGTATTTTTTGCCACTCATTCAAATTATATGATTGACAAAGCGAATATTGAACGGTGTTATAAGGTTAAAAAAGAGAAAAATAATTATACAAAATGTGAAAAAATAATTATGGCAAATACTTCCTATTCAGAAGTTAATTATGAAGTATTTGAAATACCTACAACCGATTACCACAATGAACTTTATGGCTTTTTAGAGGATACTAACAAAGCCGAATTGAACTCATTATCAAAAACAAAAAAATGGAAGAATGAAAAAAATGGAAATATAGAAGATGTCTCACCTTCCACGTACATAAGACACTCCATACATCATCCAGAAAACACAAAAAATCCCAAATTCACGGACAAGGAATTAAAAGAGTCAATCGAAATTTTGAAGAAATTGAAATATGACGTTTAAAAGCACATCTTACAATCGAGTAAGTAAGGTGGATTTTACCCTCTGCTCCTTACAGAACTACACTTGAACCTCTTGATTCATACAGCCTGTACCGCTACTATTCAGCAGCTCTTCAAGATACCCCGACCAATCAGTAAACTTACGCTTACCAAATTGTTTGAAAAACAGATGTATATCAGACCACTAAATAAAAAATTTAGCATTAACCAAATACAAGCAATACTAAAACTTAATTGTAGTTAGTGTATTATTACCTCCTTCATTAATTAAGCTTCGCTAAAACAAAACTCCCTATTTTTCTGCCCTGCTCTTTTCCTTTGTCAATAGCTGTTTTAAAATGAATCCCTCCATACATTCTGCTGATACTGGCCTGGTCAGCAGCCTCATAGAAGGAATTGAATTTCCTGGTTGGTCTTCCATAAGGCACTTCTGTAGAATCTACAAAAACATATTTATCTCCTGCCATTTTCGTAAGAACGGTTGCCGCACTGGAAGATGCAACACTATGAGCGCTTGGATATTCCGGGAAGGCGGGAGTTTGTATTAATGGTATCCAATCTTTATCAATATAACGGTTAATAAAAGTTTCAGGCCTGATATAATTATAAACGAATTTTGCCTCCCAGGCGGAAATAAAAGCATCGGCAATGGCAATGGAAGTTTTTGAAATTAAGGATGCCGTTTTCATAGCATCGAATTTTTCTTTTCCCGCAACCGAACAAGCAATGTGTATCCAATGACCCGGAGGTGAATTCTTTTGCTGGAAATAAGTGATATGACCGTTTGTAATAGAAGTATTTGGATTATCGTCCCAATACCATGCAGTGGCAGAATCGCCTTTATGTGGATTCTTTCCTATATCATATACTGCGTAAGCCTCTTTATAAAATGCAGAACTCTTTGCCGTATCATATTTAGTTGGAGATGGCGGCCGAAATTGAGATGCGGAATCAAGCACAAAAGGTCTTACAGTTTTCCAGTTTGTTTCAACAGCATCTATATAATTGGGAGGCGTAGGCTGGTAGCGACCGGCCTCTTTTGTAACAATGTAAGCAGGGAGTGAATTTCTTTCCAGGTACTTGTCTTTACCAGCCCATTCTATAATATGATTACCAACTTGTCGCCCATAAGAAACAGAACTATCCAATAATTCCTCGTTGATATTAAGATCATCTAATTGCTTCAAAAATCCTTTCTCCATATCTGCTATTGCATTGCTGTTGAATACCATTTTTTGAGCAACTGTTGTAAAAGCAATAACACTTGAAACGGGATAACAATATTGTTTACCCCGCTTTGGTTGCGGTACCGTTTGTAAATCATGCAATTTCCCTGCATAAGAAGGATAATTACTATACTGAGGCCTCAACGCTTCGTAAGCTGCTATGTTGGAATAGGCATATATCCTGCTGCAAACTGCTGGTGTAAAAATATCTGAGATAATAACCTGTGTGAGGTTACTGTTCCATTGGGGCAGTTGGTTTTGGCAAAATCTATTCAATGATTCCGTATCTGCTTTTTGCTTGCATGCAGAAAAGAAGAATACAAACAAGTTTAATAGAAGTATTAATAATTTATTCATGAATCAATTAGCCCTTTTTATATCATTATAATACACCTTAGTAAGGTCTCTGCTTCCCTTTAGTGGCTTATAGCTTGTTCTCTTTTATTTCCTTTGTTATCAAAAATAGTTACACGAGTTGCATCAGTATTAACTTCTAATTTTCGTGATGTTTGTGAGAGATAATTATTACCATAATAAAATTCCTGCTTGTAAGATTGACCGTTTTTTTTCTGCACAATCGCGTAAACATCGGTATTTTTAACCTGGATACTGATGTTTTGTTTTTGTTTAAATTGATAAGCCTGCATTTTACCATCATTATTACCTATCAGGATCACATTACTTCCGCTAGCATACTCAATTTGGGCCAAACTTTTCACATCGTTGTCTGCTTTAAAGCCGGTAACAGAACTTTTAAGAGGTTTAAAATTACCTTTTCCATCACCTGTTAATAACAATCCTTCCATAGCATCATATCGCCCGGTTGATGCTTCAGTACTGTAGGAATTGCCTGCCATTAAAACATCAAGGTTTCCATCATTATTGTAATCACCGGTAAGCATACCAAAAACAGGGGCAAATTGTGCTTCTGCGGGTAATGCTTTTCTTTTAAACTTTCCTTTACCCTTGTTCTCAAAATAGCTGCTTTCAAAACACTCACTTTTTACAACATAAGCATCCCTTATTTCTTCAGGTAAAAAAGATTCCTTAAAAGTTACTTTAGCATAATCAACATACGAAGAAAAGCGGCCACGCATAGAATTGATCTGTTTTATCATTTCATCACGGGTTGGATAAATATAATTTTCACCATCAACATAATAGCACATTACCGGATCCATCAATCCATTCTTATCATAATCTTTTGCATAAATACACAGGGGTTCCGTAGCAGAAGCTTTATACCTGCTGTTGCCACCTAAGTTTCCCACTACATAATCAATATCTCCGTCGTAGTCAAAATCTCCGGCTGTAATACTGTTCCACCATCCTTGTGAATGCTCAATAGTCAGGGGCGGATGAAGGCTTTTGCCCTTTTCATTTTTAATAAAAGTGATGGGCATGAATTCACCGGCAACCATTAAGTCCTGCCAACCATCATTATCGTAATCTGTCCATAAGGCAGAGGTAACCATTCCGATATTAGCTAATTTCGGGCAAGCCTCGTTCGTTACGTCTGTAAACTTTACTGCGGTACCAGCTGAGCGGCGGGTGTCATTACGAAGTAAATAACTTCCTGGCGGCATAGGATAACTGCCTGGCGATACCCTGCCACCAACAAAAAGATCAAGGTCGCCATCATGATCATAATCACATGCTACTACACACGACCCGCTTGCTTTTGTATCAGGCAAGGCGTTGGAGATGTAATGGAAGTTTCCTTTGCCATCGTTCTCAAAAAAACCGTCCTGGTATGCATCTGAATTTATTGGGTTTTCTGAGCCTCCGCCAACTATATACAAATCAAGATCGTTATCATTATCTGCATCAAAAAGTAACACACCCATATCATCAGATAATGATTTTTTGGTTAACGGATGTTGGATAAAACTGCCATTCTTATTTTGAAAGAAAAAACTGCCATTAGATGCAGCCGTTCCACCGATAAAAAAATCTTCCAGGCTATCGCCATTAACATCTCCGACGGCTATTCCCGGGCCATTTTTTGAGAGCATATGCGGCAGCAAAGGCTGTACTTTAAAATCCACGAATTCAACTTCCTGGTGCTGGTAATTCAATCCTTTTGTACCTGTTATATCTGAAAAAATTTCGGCAGTATTTTCTGTACCTGATTGTTGCGGAACCGGGAAAGAGTCTATTGGACTATGTGCATTAGCAATATCAAGCCTTACAGATTGGTCTGCTTTTATGTTGTATGCTGTTTGCTCGCTCCCATCAGGCCAGGTGATTTTTAAACTATCTATTTTTGAAGCTTTTCCTAAACCAAAATGGATCATTGGCTGCATAGAAGACTCATATCCACGATAAGGATAAAATTCCTGGAACTGCATTTTGCCATTAATATATATCCATAGCTTTGAGCCAATACCTTGTACATTGGGGTACTTACCTTTCAAGGTGATATTAAGATAAGCATTTTTATTCAACTCACTCCCATTGTTTTTATAAACTCTTGCTTCCGCATTAAAACAATTAATAATCATATCCAGATCTCCATCATTATCCAAATCTGCATAACAGGCTCCATTGGAAAAACCTTTTTGGGTAAATCCCCAATCATCTGATCGTTTCGTTAGGGTGAAGTCATTGTTATTTTCAAAAAGGTAATTCTGCAGAGGAACATTTTCCAGATTCTTTATCGCTTTCAATTTTTCTTCACGTTTGGCATCCTGCCTGCCCATGGGGTTTTGCAAACGTGCCTGGTAATTGATGTAATCTAAATTTCCTAAATCACGATAAAAACCGTTGGTTACCATGAGGTCTTTATCGCCGTCATTGTCATAATCAGCCCACAAGGCACTCCAACTCCAATCAGTACTGCTTACCCCTGAAAAAAAACTAATGTCACTGAACGTGCCATTGCCATTATTTAACTGCAATGCATTTCTTGTGTATTGCGGTTCATAACCTTTTTGAAGCGATAACTGAAACTTGTCATAACTCGCCGGTGGTATTATCATTTTTTTCCGGTAGTTATCTTCAGGTAACATATCAAGCGTGTAAATATCAGGAAGGCCATCATTGTTGAAATCAGCAATGTCATTTCCCATGGAGGCAAAGCTTGAATGTTTCAGGCATTCTGCAGTCTTGTCAGTAAAACTTCCGTTGCCATTATTTATGTATAAAATATCATTGGTTAAAAAATCATTTGAAACATATATATCAGGCCAACCATCACCATTTACATCACTGATAGCAGCACCCAGACTATATCCTTCCACTAAAATTCCGGCCTCTTTTGAAACGTCTGTAAATGTCACTTCACGTGAGGAAGAAGGGCCGTTGTTACGGTATAAGATATCTGTGCCTGCAGATTCTCCGTTTACTTTTCTGTCGTGAATGGTATTGACACCGGTAACCATTTCATCAGCAGGATTGGTAATAAGAAATAAATCGAGGTCGCCATCTTTATCGTAATCAAAGAAAGATGCATTCATTGTTTGCCTTGTTTCGGCAATGCCATATTGCTTTGCTTTTTCTGTAAATGTAACCTCACCCAGGCTCTCTCCTTCAGGAGAGGGGGAAGTACCGTTATTGATATATAGCAGGTTATGCATATCTCCAAACTTTGCAGTGCCTGCTACGTTTACATAAATATCGAGATAGCCATCACCGTTAATATCTACCATTGAAACACCGGTGCACCAGCGGTCGGTAAGAAGCCCCGCTTTTTCGGTAATATCTTCAAATTTAAAATTTCCTTTATTTAGGTAAAGCCTTCCGCTTGTTTCGTTACCGCTGAAATATACATCTACTAATCCATCGTTATTTATATCTCCAGCAGCTACGCCTGCCCCGGTATAAATATTCATGTACTCAAGCACATTGTATTTTTCATTTTCTTCAACTTTATTATTAAAATGAATTGCTGTATGCGAAGAAGGAACGAGTTGAAATAATGTTTTTTTCTGATTACATGATGATAACAAAAGTACTTGAACGACGAAGACACAAAGACAGGAAGTTGCACTAAGGCTTCGTAATTTCTTGTGCATTTGAGTCTTTTTAGTTTTATTGCCCAATAGAATTACTGTCAGTACAAGAGTGCAACGCAACAAAAGCATCACCTGGGATACTAAGCCGGGTCCATAAAAAAATAAACCGGATTTTTCAATATGATTTTTGTTTTTGCTCAAAAGCTTAGCTCACGTTTTTTTCCCGAAGAATTATAAATTACTACTGATTGAATATTTGACGAAATCGTCAGCCGCCGGCTGGATTGCGATAAATAAGAACTGCCAAAATAAAATTCCTGCCTGCATTTCATTCCGTTTCTCAGAGTAATATTTGCATAAGTGTCATCAGGACTGATGGAAACAATTTTTTGACGAGGCTGATTTAAACGATACGAATGAAGGCTATCGGAATTGCTGCTGATAAGAAACTTAGATGAGCCATTTGCACCTCTGATTTCAGCTATTGCCTTATTATCGCCAATGACATTTATCTCTTTTCTGTTGACTGCAAACTTACCTTTACCGTTACCGGTGAGAAGAAAACTTCCCTGTGCATCATAGCGGCCTGTTTGTACTTCGGTGGCGTAAGAATTGCCGACGCATAAAACATCAAGATTTCCGTCGCCATCAAAATCTTTAGTCACCATTCCATATACCGGCGCAAACTGGGCTTCTAATGGCAAATCGTGCAGCGTAAATTTTCCATTTCCAAGATTTTCAATATAGGCACTGCTAAATGTTTCGCAACGCACCACATAAGCATCGCTAATTTCATCTGGCCTGAAAGCTTCTTTAAAAGTAACTGTTGCATACGAACTGTAATCCCTGAAACGAGCGCGCATTGCGGTAATTTGCTTGTTAATATCATCTCTTGAGTGCACTATATATTCGTTGCCGTTCTCGAAATGACACATAATGGGATCGAGTCTTCCATTCTTATCATAATCCCTAGCATAAATGCAAATAGGCTCTTTAGAGCTTGCTTCATAAGGACCATTAAGTCCACGGTTTCCTGCAACATAATCAATATCACCATCGTTATCGAAATCTCCCGCAACTAAACCGTTCCACCACCCTTGCGAATGCTCAATAATTTGTGGTGAAGAAAAGCGTTTACCTTTTTCATTTTTTATGAAGGTGATGGGCATAAATTCACCTGCAATTATTAGATCCTGCCAGCCATCGTTATCGTAATCCGTCCAGAGGGCGGAGGTTACCATGCCTATGCCGGCGAGTTTTGAACAAACCCGGTGAGTGACGTCTGTAAACTTTACCGGACCTGTAGTTGTTGGTGCGGCATCATTACGCAATAAATAACTTTTTGGCGCATAGGGATATTCTCCCGGACTAACTCTTCCGCCAACAAACAAATCAAGATCACCATCATGATCGTAATCGGCTGCAATTACAGCGGAGCAACTGGTGTTGATTTGCGGTACTGCATCTTTTTCAAGTATGAAATCACATTTTCCATCATTTAAATAAAAATGAGGTTGATATACTGAATCGCCATTTTTCTTGGCACATACACCCCCGCTTACTACATAAAGATCCTGGTCGCCATCATTATCTGCATCAAAAAAAAGGGCACCCATATTGTCTGCAACATTGCTGTCAGCAAGTGGACGCTGCGCAAATGTTCCATTCTTTTTTTGTATAAAAATACTTGCCTTGGCGCCTGCTGCTGCACCAACAAAAAAGTCCTCAAGATCATCGCCATTTACATCACCTACGCTGATACCGGGCCCTTCATGAGATAACATATGCGGCACTAATGGCTGTATTTTAAAATCTACAAATTCATCTTCCTGGTGTTTGTATTGTATCTGATCATCCTTACTGCAATCAGTAAAAAGCAAAGAATATTGGGAGGATGGTTTGCTATTAATCCAATAAGCATTATTGTAGTTAAGTGTCACTGATTTATTTAAAGGAGGACTTTTAAGTACTTGTTCTTTTCCATCAGGCCATATTACTTTTATGCTGTCAACAGGTTTATCCGGAAAACCGAAGTGAAGATAAGGTTCAACAGTTGACAGATATCCTCTGTAGGGAGAATAGTATTGGTATTGCATGTTTGCACCTTGCCATGTATAAACCTTCGCACCTAATCCATCCACGTTGCCCTTGGGCCCTTTGAAATCTACACGTAACCATTTTGCAGCGGGCTTTAGTTTGTTCGATTGATTCTCATAAACAGTGGCCGGTTGATCGAGGTTATTAATCACGAGGTCAAGATCACCGTCATTATCAAGGTCTCCATATGCTGCACCATTCGAATAGGTAGCCTCTTCGAGGCCCCAATCTGCTGCAACATTTGAAAAGGTGAGATTGCCATTATTTTTGAAAAGATAATTAGGAACCTTTATGCCTTCAAAATTATTAAGCTTGTCAATACGATCCTTTCTGTTGGCCTCAGGAGTGCCCATAAACAGCGCTCTTTTCCCGTAAACAATAAAATCGAGGTTGGTAATATCCTGCCGGTAACCATTGGTAATAAATAAATCTTTCAATCCGTCATTATCGAAATCTGCAAGCAGCGGTGCCCAACTCCATTCCGTTGCTGATATACCCGCTAATTGTCCAATTTCACTAAATGTAACCTCACCCCGGCTTTCTCCTTCAGGAGAGGGAGAAGAACCTCGGCCTTTTGCCTCATCTGCCCTTCGGGCACCTTCTCCTTCTGACGAAAGCGGATGATCTACTTTTTCAGGAAAGGGAGATGGGCCATTATTTAACTGTAAAGAATTTCTTACATACTGAGGTTGGTAGCCAAAACCTAAGCTCTGCTGAAACTGATCGTAAGTGTTACCCATCATATTAAGTTTCCAGCGTTTATTGTCGGGAGGCAGCATATCCACTTCTACAATGTCTTCCTTGCCGTCATTATTAAAATCAGCAATATCATTTCCCATGGCATTATAAGTTGTATGTCTCAACATCTTATCTGCCATGTTAGTAAAAGTACCGTTACGGTTATTTATCCAAATTAAATTATTGGTAAGAAAATCGTTGGAAACATATACATCTGGCCAGTTATCGTTATTAAGATCACAAACATTTACACCTAAACCGAATCCTTCAATGGTAATACCTGCTTCTTTAGAAACATCTGTAAAGGTAACCTTACCCCGACCCTCTCCTTCAGGAGAGGGGGTAAAACCGTTATTTCGAAATAACTTATCCGTTGAGGGAGCTCCTCCATCAATTTGCTTCATTCTTGCTGTATTCCGGTTATAATTGACAAAGGAATTGCGCAGCAAATACATATCGAGATCACCATCATGATCGTAATCTAAAAATGCAGCATGAATATCATAACCATCATCGTCTAAACCCATTTTTGCTGCAGATTCTGTAAAGGTGACCTCACCCCGGCCCTCTCCTTTAGGAGAGGGAGACGGACCGTTATTTATAAAAAAAAGATTATGCATTTTTTCAGGAGGCGTTCCCCTGCTTCCTGCCTTGCTTATATATATATCAGGATAACCGTCCTGGTTTATATCTACTACAGAAGCGCCATAACACCAACCCTGCGTTTCTAAGCCTGCTTTTGCGGTTATATCTTCAAATTTCATGTTTCCTTTATTCAGATATAATCTTGCAGAGACATAATTGCCTGTAAAAAAAACATCAGTTAAACCATCTTTATTCACATCAAGTAATGCGACTCCTGCCCCATTGAACATGTATTCAAAATCGAGCACAGAAAGAGAATCTTTGTAGTTTAATGTATTTTCAAAGTCAATTCCTGTTTTGTCTTTACTCAGACTTTTAAACATTTTTTCGTTCGAGAATGAATGACAGCTTATAGACGGTGCAACCATTAAAACCCAAAATAAAACCCATAAAAATTGACATTTCATTCTGCCTGTGTTTACTTCACTTTTCTTTAAACTGAAATTAGATTTTGCTATGTCTGAAACAATTTTTTTCCTAAGGCAATATAAAGAAAGATATGTTGAGAATAAAGCGTAGAAGTAATGATGGTAATAATGAAATTATAAAAAGGGCATCCAATTCAGGTTTGCCCTTTTTATAATAATACTGTTGCCTTAATTCTTCCAGAAATTTTGTTCAACTATTCACTATTAATAGCCTTCATTTTGTTTTAATAAACCTTTACTTCTATCTACTTCAGATTGCGGAAAAGGAAAAATTTTATACTTATCGTTCCATTTGCTTCCAAATATCTCAGCTCCGATACCCCACCGGGTAATATCAAACCACCTATGCGGCTCAAAAGCCATTTCAACACGTTTTTCATGCATCAAAGCTTTCATAGGATCTGCAATTGGCGTAGGTCCGAGGCCTACCCTTTTCCGTATTTCATTATTTATAACAGCCAAACCTTCAGCTGTTCTTCCTTTTTTAATTAAGGCTTCTGAGTATAAAAGCAACATTTCTGCATAACGGTACCAGCGTTCATTATTAAACTGAGATTGATTGTTTGGAGAATAATCACCCGTTTGCGCGTTTCTTTTTCCCCCATATTTTTTTATTGAATAATGGGTAGAAGACCAGGAAGAATCGTACGGTAAAACATTGATTTTGCCTCCATCAATTGTATGTAGAGTATCTCCTGTTTTATAAACACTAGTAAAGAATCGGGGGTCACCCGGTTCAAATTCATCTACCAAATTTTGGGTAGGTACGAAATAGCCAAGATGGCCACCTGGAGCATTTGGCTTGGTTATATCGGAACTGGCACCGGCGGGATCAAAAAACCACACACGGCTAATACCCTGGGAAGCTTTGAACGCCTCAGAGTGGGTATCATCAAACACCCAAATGTTATCATCAGAAAAAGGTCCCCCAAACTGTATTTCGAAAATGGATTCAGGACCATTTTCCTTCTGAAAATCAAACGCATCTTCATAGTTTGGCATTAATTTATATGGCCCGTTCTGCTTCACGTCAGCGAAAGCAGTAATAGCTGCGTCCCAATCTTCTTTCCAAACATCTACCTTTCCTTCAAATGCCCTGGCAGTCCATTTGGTAGCTCTTCCGAGATTAGCAGGATCCCATTGTGGAGGTAAACCGGCATAAGCTGCCTGCAGATCACTCAAAATAGCTGCATACAATTCATCTTTAGTTGCATTTGGGGACGCAAGGTTATTAAGATCTTTCTTAACTTCTAACACTAAAGGAGGTGTTCCCCACACTTGTAAAGCAAGGAAATGAAAGAAGGCCCTCAGAAATTTCCCTTCAGCTATAAATTGAGTTTTCTGTTCATCTGTCAGCTCATTTTCCCCGTCGGCATTTTCAATTACAAGGTTAGCACGCAGAATACCTTCATAAACCTGGGTGTATAAGGCTTGATAAGGAATATCAGAAGCACGAATAAGGAGCCTGTCGAGGTCAAGAGCTCGACCATTTGCCCGGTTAGGATCAGCATCTGCATCATCTGTTACTGCCAGGGTAAGGTTCCAGAATTCACCAAATTCATTTAACGTTTCTGTGCTGGTTCCCCAGAAATCCTGGATGGACGAATATGCCGCAAAAACAGCCCCGTCAAAATCGCTTGCCGTTTTGTAATAAGTATCAGTAGTAACCCTGTCCAGGGGCTGCAAATCAAGCTTGTTGCAGGAAATTACTATGGATAAAATAGTTATAATAATTGTAAAAGCAGATAAATAAAACCCTTTGCTTTTTATAAACTTGTTCATTTCTATTGAATTAGTTTCGAAGTTTAATTAATATTAATCGTTTAGAAAGTAATACTCCAACCGATCTGTACCGATGTCGGCTGTGGAGAGCCGCCCGAATCCTGCCCGTTGGCCAAAGGAAATTCTCCCTTCTGATAGCTGGATCCTCTTGTAACTTCAGGATCATAACCGGTATATTTCGTAAATGTTGCCAGGTTATTAACCCCTATGTACAACCTTGAGCCGGAAATAAATTCGCGTGTAATTTTACTGAGACCTGCAGAAGTAAGCGTATATCCTAACTGAATGTTTTTAATTCGTAAAAAATCTCCCTTTTCTATCCAACGATCTGAATAACGGTTGTTTCCATTTGGGTCTTCAGCAGATGCACGTGGAATAGTGTTGCTTGTTCCTTCCCCGTGCCATCGCCCGAGTACAGACTTAAGCTGGTTATTACCACCACTTATACTCTTAAGTGAGGTGCCTGCAGCATTGAAGATTTCGTTTCCACCCACTCCCTGCAGAAAGACAGACAGATCAAATGCTTTCCAGCCGGCTGAAAGATTGACTCCATAGAAAAACTTAGGAATAGAACTTCCTATTTTCGTGCGATCGCCGGCATCAACTTTACCATCACCATTAACATCAACAAAGCGGATATCACCAGGCACTGCACCGGCAGAATAAGCATCAGGAACTCCTTTATTAATTTCTCCCTCATTTTGATATAGGCCATCTGTTTTGAATCCATAGAAATAACCGAGAGCCTCTCCTACTGTAGTCCTGTGTGTTTGTCCTCCGCCTGTACCTGTAATGACTTCCGGAATATCGCCTAATGACAAAACTTTGTTGTTAACAGTAGTTATGTTTCCTCCTATGCTGTATCTGACTCCACCAGCCTTGTTGCGATAATTGGCTGATAATTCAATACCTGTGTTTTTGATTTTTCCAAGGTTTGCGTCAGCAGGAAGAAAATACCCTGAAGTATAAGGAACCGGAAGGCTCAACAATACATCATTAGTAACTTTATTATAATAGTCAAATGTAACATCAACTTTTCCTCCAAGTAAGGTCGCATCAAATCCCAGGTCTGTCTGTGTACTTCTTTCCCATTTTAGGTTCTCATTTGCAAAGACAATGGGGGCAGGACCACGAACAACATTTTGTCCGGCACCTATTACATAGAATATTGTCGTTGCAAGTGAAGGAAGGAAAGCAAAGTTTTGTCCGGTGAACTGGTTACCTGATTCGCCCCAGCTTCCCCTGATTTTAAGATCAGAAAAAAGTTTCTGATTCTTCATAAAGTTTTCATTACTTAACCTCCATCCTACAGAAAAGGAAGGGAATATACCTGAACGATGCTCTTCAGAGAACCGCGAAGTAGCATCACGCCTCATATTAAAAGTAAAGAGGTATTTGTTATCATAAGAATAAAAAACACGTGCAAGCAAACCACGTAAAGCCCAGTGGTCTGCTTCATTTGCCGAAGCCACTGTTGTAGCTACAGAAGGTAGTCTTACATTTTCATTAAAAAGGCCGCTTCCCTGTATCCTCATTTTGCTAAACTCGAAGGATGTCTCCTCCTCGCCTATCAAAGCTGTGAGATCATTTTTGCCAATGGTTTTATGATAGGTTAAGGTTTGAGATATGTTAGTTGTCAGTTCTATAGGTCTTTCCTGTACAAGCACTGACCGATCCTGGTAATCCCCGAAATTTATGTTTCCACTGAAGTAAGTACCATCTCCCACATTGTAGTCAGCTCCCACAGTAATCCTATATTTCAAACCGGTAATCGGCTCAAATTCTCCATATAAAGAACCGAGAGCCTTTTTACTTTTAACACGTGTCTCAAACACCCTGCTGTCCGTCCTGAATACATTATTCGTACCTGTAGCCCCGCGGCCGTGCGTTTGATCGCTTTCAACGTTATATCCCAACTGCCCTGCTGGATCATATATGGCATAATAAGGAGCGTTGTTCGCACCACCATAGGCAGAAAATGCACCCTGTTCCGATTGAACACCCCTGTCAACAGCACTAATTAAGACAGATTCACCAAATTTCAGGTATTTGCCTACATTAATGTCTGAATTAACTTTCAAAGAAAATCTTTTGAAACCCTGCCCTCGTTCAACACCTATATTATCAAGATAACCGGCACCTACATTAAAGGTCGCTTTCTGGGATCCGCCACTGATGGTAAGATTATGGCTGTTGACGGGACCTTTTCGGAAAATAGCATCCTGCCAATCAACAAAAGGTTTGCCTTTAAACTGAGAAAAATCCCTTCCTAATTCAGCCTGAAGTGCTATATATTCATCTACGTCCAGTACGTCCAGGCGCCTGTTTTTTGGAATATATGAAACACCATAATAACCATCATACGTAAGTGATGTCCTTCCCTCTTTGCCTCTCCTGGTAGTCACAATGACTACACCATTAGCGGCTCTTGCGCCATAGATTGCGGCGGCAGAAGCATCTTTCAATACATCTATTGATTCAATATCATTACTATTGATACCTGCGAGGGGGTTAGTTTCTGTTTGAGATGCGGTATTAACGGTTATATTAGTAGTTTGCACTATTGGCACACCATCTATTACCCATAAAGGCTGATTAGTACCCGTTGTACCTATTCCACGAATGCGCACATCAATGGGTGCACCAGGATCTCCGCTTCTGTTGGCAATATTCACACCGGCAACACGACCGCCTAAAATCTGGTCAGGGCTGGTAAAGGGTTTGTTAGCAAATTCTTTTCGGGTTACTGAAGCAACCGCCCCTGTCAGGTCAACCTTTCGCTGGGTTCCATAACCTACCACTACAACCTCATTTAACTTGCTTAATTGGCCACTTAAAGTTGCATTTACCGTACTTCTTCCATTCGCTGCAATCTCATTAGGCGCAAAACCTACAGAAGAAAATACGAGTGTAGCATTTGAAGGTGCATTGACGGTATAATTTCCATTATCGTCTGTTTGTGTGGCAACCCGTGTACCTTTTACAGTCACGGTTACACCGGAGACACCGTTTCCGGTTTCATCAGTTACTTTACCTGATACTTTTCTGCCGGAAGACGCTGTAGAAGTTTGTGCGGTAAGATTAATAACTAAAAGACAAGGTAATCCGCTTAGAAAAAATAGCAGAAAAAACCTAAAAGCGATCTTTGCATTCATAGTAGTAGTGTTGATGGTTTTGGTTAGGTTGTCCCTAAAATCTTTAATTGAGTTATTATTATTTCATTTTATCATTTCAATTGAGTTTTTTATTCATAATACTTACTAAACAATTAAATTGTTGTAATTAAGAATACTGAAATTTATACCTTCAAGTGAAAACAATGAGCAAAATATTAATACTATATTTTTGCCTGAATAAAGATGGTATAATTTATCCGATTTTACAAGAAAGATTTTTTTGATTTTTATATTTGTATAAAGGCAAAGGTTTGCGTGAGGTTTTTTTATAAAAAATAATTGATGTCATTGAATCAGCCAACCATAAAAGAAATAGCAAAAAGGTTAAATATATCTGTTTCTACCGTATCAAGAGCTTTGCATGACCATTCGAGTATTGGTCTGAGAACTAAGATGCGTGTAAAGCAATTGGCGAAAGAGCTCAACTATGAACCAAATCAAACAGCTATATTTTTTCAACAGGGGAAAACATTTACCTTAGGTGTTATTTTACCTGAATTATCTGAGGCTTTTTTTTCTACCGCAATATCCGGCATTGAGGATACCGCTAATAAAAGTAAATACACTGTTTTATTAGGCAGTCACACGATAATGAAGAACGTGAAAAACAAATCGTTGAAACAATGAAAACCATCAGTTTTTCTGCGCTTATCTGCGTGATTTGCGGGACTCTTTCCATCTGCAAAGAATAAAACAAAAGAAGTTTTTTGTTTCCCCGCTGATTTCGCTGATGATACAAATTTTGTTAGTTTTTTCTGCGCTTACCTGCGTGATTTGCGGGACTCTTGCATCTGCAAATAACAAACCAACAAAAGTATTTTGTTTCCTGTTGATTTCGCTGATGACGCAGATTTTATTAGTTTTTTCTGCGCTTTTCTGGGCGATCTGCCCGACTCTCTTTCATTGAATCACTTAAATTAAATTATTTCTATAAATTCGACTACGAATGAAAACGATATTTCTTATCTGATTAGAGGAGCCATTTTCAATATTTATAATGCATTAGGTCCCAGGACTGCTTGAATCAGTGTATGAACTTACTTTGAAGTATGAGTTAGAAAAACCAGGCTTACTAGTTGAATCTCAAGTGCCGCTCCCCGTTGTATATGATGATGTAAAACTTGAAGGTGGATAGAGGATTGATCTGTTAGGGAACAAACTTGTTATTATAGAAATAAAATCGGTAGAAAATCTACAGAGTACACCATAAACAATTAATAACTATCTTAAATTACAGGCAAAAAGCTCGGTTTGCTTGTTAAATGGAAGGTTATAAGCTACAGCCTGTAATGTTTAACCAGGATGAAGCTTCTGCTTTGTTAACTGCTGCAAAACCGATGCAATCTATGAGCGATAAAAATACATCAAAGCATTATATTTCGGCTCTCGATAAAATAAAAGCTGTGCTGAGGCTGGCAGAAAAAGATCACCTTGAAGAAATCGATGAGCGCATCGCAGTGGTATCGCATCCTGCCTTCGTTGATGAAAAATCATCTGAATTACATCTGCAGAAAATATTGAGAGCAATTGCATCAGCTGCAGTTATAGAGCAATTACACGTCTATTGAAAAGAATGAGACACTCGGGCGAAAAGCAGAACCTATTGGTATCTATTACCAGGGCAGCCATTGGTATCTTATTGCATTTTGTCAGTTAAGGAATGATTATCGAAACTTTCGCACCGATAAGATCAATACACTAATGCTTACCGATCAAAAGATGGTTCAAACGCATCCACCTCTCCAGAGTTTCATTAACCAGCTCTCTGCACAAAGGCAGGTGCAAAAAGTGGTAATTGATGCAGAGAAGAATATTATAAAATATTTCGGTGAACAGAAATATTATAATGGGTTTGTAAAAGAAGAAGAAGACGCCGGAGAATATATACGAATGACATTTCTAACCGGGTCACTAGCAGGCTTTGCCAGGTGGTTCATGTTATTTGGCGACAAGGCTAAAATTGTTGAGCCCTTACATTTGAATGACATGGTTACAGAAATTGCAGGAAATATTTTGAAAAAAATTGAACAGAGCCAAATACTGCTGACATAGGGTTGTCATGAGTGCCTCGTTACTTTGTAGAACAAAAACAAAACACTATGACATTTATTGAATTTTTTAAGAAACAGTTTATTGAAGAAGGTGCTACCACCCGTAAAAATGCTTTCAAGAGTACCTGATGATCAGTTTGATTATAAGCCCCATTATAAAAGCATGGATATGAAACGCCTTGTTACGCATATTGCAGACCTGCCCGGCTGGATACACATGACTTTTACTACCGATGAAATTGATTTTGCCAAACCGTACGATCAACCGCAGGTCAACAGCAATGCAGAACTGTTGGCTTACTTTGAAAAACGCTATAACGATGGCTTGTCAACACTTTTACCTGAAAATGAAGCTCTATTGGATAAGCCCTGGACTCTACGCAATGGGGATAAGATCTATAGTACTGATCCTAAGATAGATGTTATAAAAATGTCTTTATGCCAGCAGATACATCACCGGGCGCAGTTGGGTGTATATTTACGATTACTCAACATACCTATACCCGGCAGTTATGGCCCAAGTGCTGATGAAAATAATTTTGAGTGATAGAATCAGCAATATAATATTTGTTACGCCACTCTTTGAATGGCTTTTTTTGTGGCCAGCCCGACATTTCAATCTCGTTTCTGTAAGGCTTGTATTTGTAGATCAACGCATCTCTTTTATGAATAATTGTTCTCAAAAGGCCCGAAAAAAATTCATAAAATTCTGAGCAGACATTAATCTGCAATACATAGCGATTACATTTGACTGATGACTTTATTTTATGCTATAAAAAAGTTTTTCTTCTGCACTCTGCTCTTTTCAATTAGCATTGCAGCCTCCTCCCAATCACCACATTATAAAAACCTGGTACTGGAAGGCGGTGGCGTTCGGGGCTTTGCATATATAGGAGCATTCGAAATCCTTGACAGCCTTGGTATACTGCAGCCAATAGAGAAAATAGGGGGCACATCTGCAGGGGCAATACAAGCGGCTTTGCTTGCAATTGGTTATACCCCCGCTGAAATAATCACTGTAGCAGCAAACATTCCATTAAAAGAATTTAATGATGGCTTTGTGCCCGGGAGTTTTTCAAGAGTAAGTAAGAAGCTGGGTTTTTTTAAGGGAGATAAATTGAATAAATGGATAGAGGAACTAATAGCTGCTAAAACAGGAGATGCAAATATAACTTTTATGCAATTGCACCAGCAGCGAACAGCAAAGCATTATAAAGACCTATACATAACAGGGACAGATCTCACCTACCGTTCTCTTCGGATCTTTTCTTACGAAAGTTATCCGGATATGTATATAAAAGATGCAATCCGCATTTCGTTTTCCATTCCATTGTATTTTGAGCCTGTACTGATAGATGATGATGGCAAGGTGCAACAAGACCGTCAAAACAAGAAACTCCATTTGATGGTAGATGGCGGTTTGCTTTCAAATTATCCTATTCAGATGTTTGACTCTGTTAAATATACAACGGATAGCAGTGAGAATGTTTTTATGGAGAATAGTGAAACACTTGGGTTATTGCTTGACAAGCCGGAACAGCTAAGTTACAAGGAGGGTGTTTACCCTTTGCCCATCGGGTCACTGGGTGAGTATATAAGTGCAGTTTATCAAACTCTTATAGACAAACCCAACCCGGATGTATTATGGTTAAAACGGACAATAACCATTAGTCACCTGAACATGACCGGACGTGTACGAAAACTTTCCCGTTCAACTATTCAAAAGCTTGTAGAAAGCGGCAGGCAGGGAGTGAGAGAGTTCTTTAAAATAAACCCTGCCTGAGCCGGGATTTATGATATATATTATCAAAATGAGCTGATTTTGAAATTGAAGCAATCGCCATGGCTCCAGACGTGATTGAACTAGCCAAAGACAAAAATCCTATACCTAATTTTAAACTAATTGATAAATGACAAACTAATTTGAAGGGATTGTTGATGAATACAGTGCAGGCGCAACAATAATTTACAGAAAACCAAAAGTTGGTAACCAAAAGTGCATCAGGATGTAATGAGTTAATCTTAGTAAGCGCCTAATATTTCTTCCAGCTCAGTTTCTGTTCTTACCTGCACATCTCTCGCTTTGCTTCCCTGGTTGGGGCCAACAATTCCTGCAGCTTCCAACTGATCCATCAGGCGGCCGGCTCGATTGTAACCAAGCTTCATTCGTCGTTGAATTAATGATGTACTTCCGATCTGGCTACCAACTACAAGACGGGCTGCATCTTCAAACAAAGGATCACGGCTGCTGCTGTCAAAGTCTTTGCTTTCCAGTTCTTTTTCGTCTACATATTCAGGCAACAAAAATGCTTCCGGATATCCACGCTGCTCTCCGATAAAATCAGTTATGCTGTCAACTTCAGGCGTATCTACAAAAGCACACTGCAGACGCGTTATCTCTCCATTGAAACTAATTAGCATATCTCCCTTTCCAATCAACTGCTCTGCGCCCCCGGCATCTAATATGGTACGGCTGTCAATCTTACTTGAAACTTTAAAGGCAATACGTGCAGGAAAGTTTGCCTTGATTGTACCGGTGATAATATTTACCGAAGGACGTTGTGTAGCAATGATCAGGTGAATACCAACGGCACGGGCCAACTGCGCCAGTCTTGCAATCGGCATTTCGATTTCTTTCCCGGCAGTCATGATCAAATCAGCAAATTCATCTATCACTAATACGATAAACGGAAGGTACTGATGTCCCTTTTCAGGATTTAACCGACGGCCAATAAACTTATCGTTGTACTCTTTTATGTTACGGCAGCCCGCTTCCTTCAACAGGTCATAACGGTTGTCCATCTCAATACAAAGCGCGTTCAAAGTATGAACAACTTTTTTGGTGTCAGTAATAATGCTGTCTTCTTCACCGGGCAACCGGGCAAGAAAGTGCTTTTCAATGGATTTATAAATGCTTAACTCTACCTTTTTAGGATCAACCAAAACCAACTTTAATTGTGACGGATGCTTTTTATATAAGAGTGATACAAGTATTGCATTTAATCCTACAGATTTACCTTGTCCTGTAGCGCCCGCCATAAGAAGGTGAGGCATGGTAGCAAGGTCAACAATAAAATTTTCATTATCTATTTTTTTGCCGATAGCAATGGGTAAAGAATACGCATTACTTTGAAATTTCTCTGAAGCAAGCAAAGTTTTCATGCTTACAACAGTTTTGCGAACATTAGGAACTTCTATACCGATAGTCCCTTTTCCGGGTATGGGAGCAATGATGCGTATGCCTAAGGCAGCAAGGCTCAAAGCTATATCGTCTTCGAGGTTTTTAATCCGGCTGATGCGAACGCCGGGCGCAGGTACAATTTCGTACAAAGTAACTGTGGGGCCAACGGTAGCGGCTATTCTCTGAATAGAAATATCATAATTTTTAAGCGTAGCTATAATCTGGTTTTTGTTGCTTTCCAATTCTGCCGGGTCATATACAATCTTTTCACTTCCATGCGTCTCGAGCAACTCTAAGGAAGGATATTTATAATCTCTTAAATCAAGTGTAGGCTCATAAGGATCAAGCTTTACTTTTAAGGTTTTTTGTTCAACTTTATTATCTTCTACATCCGGTTGTGTTGCATCTTTTATTTCGAGATCGAAGTCTTCAATAGTATCCTGTTGATCTACTGCCGGCACTTTTTTAATTTGTGATTCTACCGAAATATCTGTTTCAGCCTCAAAATCATTTTCCTGTTTCACCTCTTTTATTTCTAAAGTAAAGGGATTACTTTCCTGAATATCTTCTTCCTCATCAATATCTTCTTCAACCGATTTTACTTTTATTTTCTGTTCGTCTCTTTCGACTACTCTCAGGTCATGCAAAGGATATTCAGATACTTCGTCCCCAGGTATCATAACCACTATTCCTTTACCTTCTTTCTTCAGTTTATTATTTGAAACAGCTATATCCTTTTCAATGTACAGTCGTGATCCATTCCCATTTTCACTATCATCCAAACCTGATACTCCGGGGCTGACTTTGTTTTCTTTACCATTATCATCTGCATTTATTCTCCCTGATGTCTGAACTCCGGAAGCTTTTCTTTTAGTGAAGGCAAATGATGGATTAAATTTCCATATAAAATAACTAACTCCTGCTAACAGCAACAATGCAGCGGTACCTACCACTCCGATCCATTTTACCAGCCAGTCATTTATTAACTCACCAAATGCTCCGCCATAACTAAATTGACTGTCTCTTAAAACAAATGCCAATGCAACGCTTAATACGAGCAAACCGGTAAGAACATATTTTATATTTCGCTTGAGGGAAAAAACTTTACGTCCAAACAACAGGTTAACACCTAACACGAAAAAGAAACTGCAAAAAAGAAATGAAGCAATGCCAAAGCCTTTATAGATAAAACTATGTGCAATGTAGGCCCCCAACACACCGAGCAGGTTGGTTACAGATACATCATTGACACTAAATATTTTCACTCCGAATTGATGCACCTTATCCTGGTCGTCCTGCCACGTAAACAGATAAGATGTAAGGGCAACTAATAGAAATAAGGATATAAGAAGACTTACAGTACCGGCAATTTTGTACGTACGCTCATCTTTCACGATTTCTTTTACTGTCACATCCTCCTGCTTGTCAGGTGACAATTTATCAGGATTTGGTGCAGATGCAGTTCTCTTCTTTATACGATTAGCCATGACTTACACTATACACAACAAATATAATAAAATTGAGAGTGGCAGTTGACATCTGCTATCGATGGTGACCTTGTTGTAACTAATGAGAAAGGGGATTGTTAATAACTAATTTCTACATCCAACTTTATTAACATCACAGTTAACCTTTTTCTTCTTTCACTTTAACTTATTAGTTTATTAAAAGATATTTTCAGACGGTGAAATGGTATGTGCTTTGAAAGTTAAAACTATAAAAAATATAAAATGGACATTAAAGCATATAATAAATTAATAGCAATTATTTTACTTGCCCTGGCGTCTTTTAAAATGAACTATGCACAGGAAACCAATGAAAATAGAAACCAGAGATCATTAGAAATCAAAAATCTTATCAGTTCAAAAAATTATCTGTTTGTAGCACGCACTGCTCTTCCCATGGGTGGCCGCGCAATTAACCTGACCTCTCCTTATGATCTAAGAATTTCAGGTGATACCGTTGCTTCTGATTTGCCTTATTTTGGTCGTGCATTTGTTGCTCCAATAAATCCTTCAGAAGGTGGCATCCGTTTCACTTCTACAGATTTTAATTATAGCGTGAGAGACAGAAAAAAGGGTGGTTGGGAAATTGCAATTTTACCTAAAGATTTAAAAGATGTAAGGCAAATGCTTCTCACTGTTAGTGAAAGCGGATATGGTACCTTGCAGATAATTAGTAATAACAGGCAGCAAATCAGTTACAATGGTTTTATGGCGGAAATAAAAGGAAGGATATAAGCACGGTTTTGCCTTAATCCAAAGATCAGAATTTATGGAGTTAAGTTAACGCAGAGAAATGGTTACTTTAGTCCTCAGCGTTAACTCCTTACCTTCAACTCTCGGCAGTAAAGAGGTTCTTTTTAAAAAAGCTTAGCCTGCACATCATCTTCCGATGCTTTCACCTCCCATTCCATCTCAACATCTTTACTATAGTTTACAAGTTTGTTACCTATAGCTTTCCAGCCCATTATTTCTACAAAACCCCCAATCTGAATTTTTTGTGTTGTAACCTGTGAACCTTTTTCTGAATGTAATATCAATACAGGATCCTCATCGGTAGTAACAGCTTCAAGGCGGTTGCCTTTACCCTCTTTAATGAACAAAAACTTTGTCTTAACCGAGCTTGTCTCAATTCTAAACCTTTTGATATTATACTGTTCTCTTTCAGCATCAAGATAAATGGCTGTTATCGTTTTTTCCGGATTAAATTTTTCTATCAGCAGTATTCTTTCAGGCTCGAGCCTTTGTGTTAGTTCTGTATCCGTAATTTCATAATTGCCGTCATCATATATTACCAACAGTTTTTCTTCTTCAAAAGTTCCTAAGTACTCTCCTTTTTCTTCGTTATTCAGTCTTCCGAATTTACTGTCAAACCAAAGCTTTCTTCCGGTTAGTGTACTTCTTCCTGCTTCTTTAAATTTTACTGTTTTAATTGCATGTTTCGTTACCTGGTTACCCATACTGCTGCGACCCTTTATATCCAATTCTTCAAAATAAAAGTCAAACTCTTTTTTCTTTGCACTGCTATTAGGGCTTAAAACAATTCTCACTACTTCAGCCTCTCCGTTATGATTTGCAGATAAATAATGAATTCTGCTCTTTTCTGCACCTTTTGTAATATCATAATCCTTATCACGGCTGACACCGGTAACATTAAAACGCTTCGCATAGCTAACACCACTTGCACCATCAAGATATATAACATTGTAGGTTGTACGCTCGTCATTTTTTTGAAATACCGCTGCATGCAAAATATCTTTGCCAACAAATACTTTATCTGCCACTCTGACCACTTTCATTTTACCTGATTTGGTAAAAACAATTATATCATCCAATTCACTGCATTCTGCTATCAGTTCATCTTTTTTTAAACCTAAACCTATAAAACCTTCAGCACGGTTCATATAAACCTTGGTATTCGCAATAGCGACAGATCGTGCTGTGATTATATCAAACTGTTTTATTTCAGTTTTTCTTTCCTTGCCCTTTCCATATTTTTTTAATAACCCTTCGTAATACTCTACCGCATAATTTGTGAGATGATCAAGGTTATATTTTACCTGGTCCATTTCGCCTTCAATGCCTTTAATTTGTTCGTTTAGCTGGTCAATATCTAAACGGTAAATACGACGAACAGGTTTTTCTGTAAGCTTTAATACATCTTCACGTGTTATATTACGCCTTAAATGTCTCGTAAAAGGAACAAAAGCCTTTTCAATAGCTGTTAATACCTTTTCCCAGGTATCATGCTTTTTCTCCAGTTCCTTGTAAATTTTTTCTTCGAAGAATATTTTTTCAAGTGAAGTATAATGCCATTTCTCCTGCAACTCACCCAGCTTGATCTCAAGTTCTTTTTGTAAAAGACTCCTGGTATTATCAGCAGAAACCTGCAGCAGTTCGTGAACGGTGACAAAGTGGGGTTTCTGATCAATTATGACACAGGCATTTGGAGAAATGCTTACTTCACAGTCGGTAAATGCATACAAAGCATCAATAGTAATATCAGGCGAAATACCGGGGGCAAGGTCAATAATAATCTCGACCGCGGCTGCAGTAGCATCTGTAACTTTTCTAATTTTAATCTTACCAGCATCGTTAGCTTTCACAATACTGTCGCACAATGTAGATACTGTAACCCCGTAAGGAACATCCTTTATTATCAATGTTTTTTTGTCCTGCTCTTCAATCTTTGCCCTTACCCTTACTTTTCCTCCTCTTTTTCCTTCATTGTAGCTGGCTATATCAATCATTCCTCCTGTTTGAAAATCAGGATAAATTGTAAAACTTTTACCTCTTAAATATTTTATAGAGGCATCAATCAACTCACAAAAATTATGAGGCAGAATCTTAGTTGAAAGACCAACCGCAATACCATCTGCGCCATGTGCAAGCAACAGCGGAAACTTCATGGGCAATGTTACGGGTTCATTTTTTCTGCCATCGTAGCTAAGCTGCCACTCAGTTGTTTTATTATTAAAAGCAACCTCAAGAGCAAATTTGCTTAGTCTTGCTTCTATATAACGTGGTGCTGCCGCCGCGTCGCCCGTTCTTACATCACCCCAGTTTCCCTGTGTTTCTATCAGCAATTCTTTTTGACCCATGTTTACCAATGCATCACCAATGGATGCATCACCATGCGGATGATACTGCATGCTCTGTCCGATAATGTTGGCCACTTTGTTGAAGCGGCCATCATCCATTTCTTTCATAGCATGAAGAATGCGTCGTTGCACCGGCTTTAAACCATCTTCGACAGCGGGAACTGCTCTTTCGAGAATCACATAAGAAGCATAATCGAGAAACCAGTTTTTATACTGGCCTGTTACGCCGCTTTCATTATTGGTAAGGTCGTTTGCTGTGTTTGTGTTCATAATAGTAATCTATCAAAAATATAAAAGTTGCAGGAATGATAGATATTCAGGACGCAGATATAAAGAATAAGAAGCAAATTATTTGGATTCAATAAAGTTAATATAACCAGGAACTTCAATAATAACTATATCCCCAAACAAGTTTTTTTAAGGAGCGCAGAGACTTAAGAATATCATCAACTAAAAGAAAGTATTCCTTTTAGACATAAATTAAATCAGGTTTTATCGCATTCAGGTATTTTTTTCTGCGTCTTCAGCGTATTCTGCGACACATATTATTCTTTATGCTGTTTGTTTTTCGACAACTTAAGCTTCAAATGCTTCAGCACCCACCAACCTCACTTCAAATTCTTTCATATTTTGCCTGTTACCCTGCATTTCAACTTTACCCTCTTCAATCATTTGATTTATCCGCCATAATAAGTATGCATCCCCGGTTGTATCTTTTACTTTACTGTAATATTGTTGAAAAAGTTTTGAAACCTTTTGCCAGTCTTTACCCATAAACTTCAGTAGTTCGTTGTCGTAATAATTATATTCTTTCTGAATTAACTTTTTACCGCCTTCCAACAGTCGAACTCCTTTGTCTTCCCTGCATATTTTCCCCCATTCATCAGGGTCTGTTTCAAACTCACTAAAAGTTATTGGTCTTGCAAGCTTTTTAGCCTTTACAAATTCTTTTGGTTGTATCTGGAACAAACTTGTCGGGTAAAAAATATTTCCTTTTTCATTAATAAATGGAAGATTATTCAGGTATAAAATAAAAATTCTTCCCCGGAAATCTTTCAATTGACTCATCAGCCAGTAATAGCCTGAAACATCATGTTTATTTTGTGCTGCCCAAATCCAAACAATTTCTTCAGGGTTGTCAGTGAGCCTCGCTTTAAGCTCTTCAACGTCTTTATTATCATCTACATGTTCATCATCTGCTATTCCGCTGTAATGTCCGCCGTGCAAAATATCTTTCCACCATTGATGCCGGTTTTGGATTCCGTTCTCTGTATAAATATTAAGCAAAGGACCAACAGCATAATCATCCTGTATAGAGACAATGTCTCCCCGCAATGATGTATCAAATTCAAAACTTTTTCGTAAAGCGTCAATATTGGCTTCTTCAAAAACAATGTGTGTCATACCCGAACCCCTAAAGGGCTATTTTATTTTTGAGTTAATCATTCTTCTTCTCTCAATAATTCAATTCCTTAGGCATTGCACGGAATTATGAAATCAGTATCGTGAGATGCAAGCTTAGTGATATTATGAATTTTGCAGGTAGCTAAAATTATGGCATCGTTAGGGAGAAGGTTGTACCTGGACATAAGATTAGGAGCATGATGCAAAACAGAAAAATTAGCGTTTATGAAGGAAAAATCTGCTAGTATAGAAGTTAAAGTTTCACTTGCTGAAAGTATTTCAGAAATTTGTTGCCTTTCTTTTGATGTCCTTGGGGAAGTACCTGCACTAAATCCTAAAACAAAATAAAGGTATTCGCTGACCACTGTTTCATTAATTAGGTTTTCGTTATTAATGTCGGAAACTAACTTCTTATAAAAATTAACTTTATTGCCCTTTAAAGCTTCAATAAGAACGGAACTGTCAATAAAAATTCTATTGTTCGTAAACATCGTATTTGGTTATAGGAAAGTCTGGATACTTAGCCGTTCCAACAATACCTAATAATCTTTTTACCTTTTCTTCATGTAACTTTTCTTTACTATTTTCATTCCCATTTATATCCTCTGACAGAATAATTACCTCAAGTTCCTTATCATCAAACTCTTTAGGTACCCTAACTGACAATATACCCTTGTGAGCAATACCCTTTGTTTTTAATGCTTCCATAAATTCAATAGTTAACCAAATTTACAACTAATCCCAAACCATTCCCTTCTTATCTACACCTCCACTTCCGCAGATACATGTTCCGCCACCGCCTCAGCTTTTGCCTCTTCAATATCGTGTTCAATATCTTCTGTCAGGTCTAATTCAATTTTCAAATTATCTATGATGAACTCCTGCCGTTGCATGGTATTTTTGCCCATGTAATATTCCAGTAGTTGCTGTATATGTGTCTCGGGTAACAGCATTACGGGCTGAAGTTTCATATCATCTCCTATAAAACGTGCAAACTCTTCCGGACTTATCTCGCCCAATCCTTTAAACCGTGTTATTTCAGGTTTGCTGCCAAGTTTTTTAATAGCGTCCTGCTTTTCCGTTTCATCATAACAATAGATGGTTTCTTTTTTATCTCTTACTCTAAACAAGGGAGTTTCCAAAATGTGCAAATGTCCGTTCTTAACTAAATCCGGGAAAAATTGCAAAAAAAACGTAAGCATCAGCAGGCGGATATGCATTCCATCTACATCAGCATCTGTAGCAAGTACAACATTGTTATAACGAAGTCCCTCAAGCCCGTCTTCGATATTCAATGCATGCTGCAACAGGTTAAATTCTTCATTTTCATACACCACTTTCTTCGTCAATCCATAACAATTGAGTGGTTTACCACGCAAACTAAAAACTGCCTGCGTATCTACTCTCCTGCTTTTTGTTATCGAACCACTTGCACTGTCACCTTCTGTTATAAATACCGTTGTTTGATTACGTTTTTCTAAAATCTCTTCTTTATTTTTTCCTTCTATCTCATCGTTATAATGAAACTTACAATCACGCAATTTTTTGTTATGAAGATTGGCTTTTTTTGCCCGTTCATTAGCCAGTTTTTTAATACCGGCAAGTTCCTTCCTTTCTCTTTCACTTTGCTCTATACGTTTACGCAAAGCGTCTGTAGTATGTGGGTTTTTGTGCAGGTAGTTATCCAGTTCTTTACCTAAAAAATCCTGCATAAAGTTGCGCATAGTAGGCCCACCTTCATATACAGTAAGCGAACCAAGCTTTGTCTTGGTTTGACTCTCAAAAACCGGCTCCTGCACCCTTATAGAAATTGCTGCACAAATGCTTCCGCGAATATCAGCAGCTTCATAATCTTTTTTATAAAAGTCCCGAATCACTTTCACAAATGCCTCCCTGAATGCCTGCTGATGCGTTCCCCCCTGGGTTGTATATTGCCCGTTTACAAATGAATACAGATCTTCTCCATAATCATTATTATGCGTTAAAGCAATTTCAACATCCTCACCTTTAAGATGAATGATGGGATAACGAATTTCATCGGCATTGGTACGGCGTTGCAGCAGATCAAACAAACCATTTTTACTCACATATTTCTTGCCGTTGTAATTGATAACAAGGCCTGCATTAAGATAACAATAGTTCCAAATCTGGTTTTCTATATAATCAGGTATGTGATGAAAATTCTTAAAAACAGTCTCATCAGGAGTAAACGTTACTAATGTGCCGTTCGGTTCATCCGTATCCTTTTCCTTATATTCCTTTAATAAAACTCCGTTTTGAAATTCTGCTGTTTTTTGTCTGCCTTCACGAAAAGCCGTCACTTTAAAATAGGAACTCAATGCATTTACAGCCTTTGTACCCACCCCGTTCAGACCCACACTTTTCTGAAAAGCCTTACTGTCATACTTCGCCCCGGTATTTATTTTACTTACAACATCTACGACTTTGCCCAAGGGAATTCCACGACCAAAATCTCTTACCGTTACCAGTTTTTCAGCAATAGTCAGTTCCACAATTTTTCCATAACCCATTGTATGCTCATCAATACAGTTATCCATTACTTCCTTAATCATCACGTAAATACCATCATCCGGGCTGCTGCCGTCACCCAGTTTTCCAATATACATACCGGGGCGTAATCTTATATGCTCCCGCCAATCCAGGCTGCGGATACTGTCTTCATTATAATCATCTATATGCGTTTTTTCTGCCATCTTCAGTTTATCTTATTTCTCAAAAAAACTATTTTTATGTACTTAGCTTTTGTAATTCTATTTAGCATCACTACTGTCCCGTTAACTTTTAGAATAACGACTGCTGATTGCTAACTTCTTTAGCTTCTTGCTTTTGAAACAGCTCTTTTAAGCTGCATTTTTCAAATAAGCTAAGACTTAGA
>JAABUN010001385.1_pt1 | contig 53957 bp, 46 predicted proteins | sample 5559311 | NCBI WGS metagenome assembly JAABUN01 (sample SAMN10711877, study PRJNA513370) | rock metagenome | isolation source: Antarctica rocks | place: Antarctica: Victoria Land, Siegfried Peak sud
ATCTCAGACCGCGGGACGCCGGCATCGACGGCGGCCACAGCCCGCTCGCGGAGATCGACGGAATGGCGGGTGCCCATCGCCGGATCTTGCCATAGCGGCAGAACTTGCGCACGCGGCTCTAGGCGGGAATCCAGGTTTCCTGCCAGACGGTGATCGGTCGCGTGCGCCAATCGGACCAGACATAGACTCGCTCGCACCGGCAGCTCGGGTGGAGCGGCGGAAAGAGTCCCTCCCCCTCATCGAAGAGCTCGCCATCGAGCGGTCCGCACTCCGGGCAGACCCGGCCGTCTTCCTGAGTGGCCCAGGCATAGACGCGAACCTCGATGACCTCCTCCTGCTCGACCTCGACCCAGCCCCAGGACCCCTGGCTTTCCGTTTCCGGTGGTGGCGCGTCGTCGTGGACCCACGGATCGCCGGTGGGTGGCGCGGTCGCCGGTGGTGGCGTCGTGTAGCCGCCATCCCCGGGATCGAACTCGATCGGCATCACCTCTCCTTTCTCGCCCGACCATCGTCATTCCAGGCCATGTCGTGGAAGCGCTTTTCGCTGCCCGCTCCCGAGCCACCCCCCCCGTCATTCCGAGCTTGTCGAAGAATCTCTCTCCGACACGCACCGCTCCGCCGCGTCACCGCCAGCCGGGGGCTCCCCGCCACGCGGCGGTCGGATAGGAGGGCGCATGCCCTGCGTCCCGACCACCGGGCGCGGTGGCGTCGCGCGCTGCGCACCGGGGCGGGAGTCGGAGGGAGCACCGGTGTCGTGGGTGTCACGGAGTGCTGGCCGGCGACCGCCTGTTTCTCCGGTGCGCCAACCGCCCCGTCGTGGTCCGGCCCCCCGGGTGCGGCAAGCGGCGCCCCTACCTTTGAGGGTGCTGATCCACGGACCGGAGTGTTGGAACGGTCCGACCCGCACCAGGGCGCATGCCATGCGCCCCGACCGCCGAGCGTGGCGGGAAGGGGAGTGGTGATCCGGCCGATGCGGGGGTCACGCTCCCACGACCGGACATCGCCCGGTCGGTCCCCGGCGGTGAGGATCGCCGTGGCGCGCGATTCCCTGCCCATCGTGGTCGGGGCGCCGCGTGCTGCGCCCGCCGGTGCGGGGCACGCCGTCTCCGCCACCCATGACGCGGATCATCACCCCTCCCTGGTCGGGGCGCATGGCATGCGCCCGTGGATGGCAGGCCGCCTCGTTACGGTTTGCACATAGAGGCAGGTGAAGAAGCCGGGCGACCGGGTCGGGGCGCGATACCTTCAACATTGATCGGAATGACCGCGAACCGGGGGAACCAACGCCTGGACGACCACGACGCTATCGCGGCCCGGATGGCCCGGCACAACGCCGCCGACCAGCCCCTCCACTGGATGCGTACCGGGCCTATTAGCCCCGGGGATGCGACGACGGCACTCCCCACGTTCGACGGGTACCCTTCCTATAGAGAGAGCCGATAGAGAGAGCAGAGCGTGCTGTGGAGGTGGATCAATCGATCGCTGAAACAGTGGTCAGCCCAGCCAACCACCACGGGCGCGGCGTCGCCGGGTGGCGATCAATCGCATGGCATCGCCCCGCATCGTCTCGGACAGCGTGGCAATCTCCCGCGGTCGATGTCCCCGTTTGCCGTCGGCGATCGCCCGTCGCCGCAACGCGGTGGCTCCGGCGAGCAGCACGAGGATCTCCTCGTCACCGGCGACGAGGTCGACCGGCGCGATGTCGTCAATCGGTATCGTGCGACCGCCGAGCGACTCGATCCGCCATGTCCCGGCGGTCGCCGGGCAGCGCAGGATGAGCGCCCCATCCCACCAGCGCCAGCCCTGCGCTTCCGCCGTGGCAGCCTCCCGGTCGTCGGTCGTCATCAGCCTCGGGATCACCCGCCCCAGCCCATCCAGCACCCGGACGATCCGCTCCGGATCGATCCCTGCCGCGACGGTGACGCGGGTTGCCCCCGCCGCGACGACCAGATCGGTCGTCACCTCGCGGGGAATGCGCATCCCATAGACGCGGATCGCTCCGGCAAGGGCATCGTTCAATGTCGTGTCGTCCCAGAGCGCGGGAACGCTCTCTTCGAGTCGCTGGCGCAGGGAGCTCCGCAGTTCCGTCCGGGTCGTCATGCGCCCTCCTCCACCCCGACCGGTGCGGCCGGTGACGATCCACCGATGGCGGCGAGCACCCGCGCTTCCTCGATCACCCGGGCGAACTCGGCGTCCGGGTCGTTGGCGCCAAGGGTCGCGACGGCGGTACGCCGCGAGTGAATCCCCCCGGCGACCAGACTCGCCGCGTTCCGCACGGCCGTCTCCTTATCGCTCGGGAGAACGCTTGGCCAGATCGTGAGGGTGCGTCGCAACCCGCCGGCATCCTCCCCGCCGAATCGCTCCAGCAGATCGAAGAGCAGGGCGTTCCGCCCCCGGTGCAACGCCTCCCATCCCCGCCGCTTGCGCTGCACCTTCTGGACGAGCGGTTGAATCTCGACCTCCAACGCCGCGCCGGAAAGATCGCGACCGGAATCGCCGAAGGCGGTTCGCGGTGTCTCGCTCAGGTCGTGCAGGGCGCGGTAGAGCACGTTCAGAAACTCGACGTGGAGCCCGACGCCACCGCCGCCGAGCAGATCGAGCAGATACGCTTTCGCCCCCTCGGGCAGTTCCCACTTCGCCCCCGGTCCGACCGTGATCCCCTCGCTGCCGTCGACGTTCTCCAGTACCGCGATCGGCGCTCCGGAGAGCTCCAGCACCCGGCTCAAGACGCTCATCCGGGCATTCAGCTCGCGGCAAACATCGACCAGGTCGGTGAGGTCACTCTCTCCCCAGAAATCGTGGGGGCGCGGTGCATTCGGCGCGATCAGATAGGGGATCCAGCCGTAGGGATTGGGGCCATCGAGCACCATCTGCCCCGCCACCCGCACCCGCCAGCGATCCGCCGTCCATTCCTCGACCACCGCGTACCCCCGGTTCGGGTCGAGACCGTCCAGGCGCATCGCTCGCGGCCGCTCCCCCTGGTTCCCCACCCTCCCGCCGAGCGCCGCCGGGATCGCCGCCCCCGGCAGCCGGTAGCATTGGGCGACCCGCTCCAACCGCCGGGGGTCGTCCGCCGCCGTCCAGGCGACCAGCGTGGCCGGGTCGACCGCGGCCACCGCCGGCCGTCCCGCGGTGACATCCCAGGTCACCTTGATCGCGGCATCTCCCAGCACCATCGCATCGACGCAGAGCTCGACATCGAGCCGGGCCAGATCGAGGTCGTCCACCGTCGCCGCCAGCAATCGCTCGGCCCGGCTCGCCGCCGCGTCGGTGCCCCCCTCGGAAACCGGGACCGAGAAGGTGACCGGCGCCGGATAGATATAGGACGCGATCTTGCGGACCAGCGACCGCGCGTAGTTGAACGTCAGCCGGGTCTCGCCCCGGCGCGGCCGCCCGGTCCACTGCTCCCCGTCATAAAACGCCAGCGCCTCGGCATACCGCCCAAAACGTGCCCGGTCCGCACTCGTCGCGAACCCCGCCGGCCAGCCATCGATCCCCGCGACCCGGCTCCCCTGATCCATCGTTCCCTCCTCTCTTGCCCGTTTCCCGGACACCCATCGCTTCGCGGATCCCCACCGTCCGTCTCCCTCGCGGATTCTCCTCAGCCGGGCGGCACCCTGACGGCGCTGCCGGCCCCGGATTGCCGGCGCCATCAGTCAACGCTCGCCCTGGCTCCCTGCCGCTGACAGGTTCCTGACAGAACGGCTCCCTACCCTGTGGAGGAGCAGGTTTCCCGAGCCCCGCGCGTGGGGTCTGGAACCGGAGGAAGGGACCGATGGACCACGAACGTTTCGACGACCTGACCCGTGCCCTGGCCAGCGGCACCTCCCGCCGTCGTGTCCTCCAGGGGCTCGCCGGGGGTCTCCTGGGTGGTGTGCTTGGGCTGCTCGGACTGGAAGACGCCGCTGCCGCCTGCCGCCTGACCGGTCAGAAGTGCAACAAGGAAAATCGTTGCTGCAAGGGCGGCAAATGCGCGCACGGTCGCTGCACCTGCAAGACCGGATCAGGCTTCGCCGATTGCAACGGTCCCGATTCCAAATGCGTGAACACCAATACGAGCAACCTCCACTGCGGCGCCTGTAACAACACGTGCCCGACCGGAACGAGTTGCGTCAACGGGAACTGCCTGTGCGCGGGCGGCGGGTCCATCTGCGGCGCCGATACCTGCTGCAACCCCGACACCGAGCACTGCTGCAACGGCGCCTGCGTCTCCCTTGGCACTGCCTGCTGCACCTCCGCCGCCGATTGCTCGGGCGGGAAGTCCTGCGTTGAAGGACGGTGTGAGTGCCCGCCGGGTCAGGGCGACTGTGCGGGACTCGGCATCTGCGGAACCCTCGATAGTCCCGGTTACTGCGGCTCGTGCGACAACGCCTGCACCGGAGGCCGGGGCTGTCTCAACGGCCAGTGCGCCTGCGACGGTTACCACTGCGGCGCCGATTGTCCCTGCTCCGGCAGCCACGTCTGCATCCAGGGACTGTGCTACTGCGATCCAACCCAGAAGTGCGGCGCCGACTGCCCCTGCCCTGAAGGGAAGGAGTGTCGCAACGGGCGCTGTGAGTGCCCGGCTGGTCAGGGGGACTGCGACGGCTCCGGTATCTGCGCCTCCCTGGCCAGCGACCCCAGTCACTGCGGCACCTGCACGAACGCCTGCGCCGACGGGCAAATCTGTCGCAACGGTCAGTGTCTCTGTGACCTCAGCGTGAACTGTGGCACCGCCTGCACCTGTCCTGGGGTCATGTACTGCAGTGGCGCCGGAGCGTGCGAGTGCGACTACAAGCATTGCGAGGTTGATGGCTGCGGTTGCTCCTACAACCAGGTCTGCAAAAACGGTCTCTGCACCTGTGACGGGACGACCTGCGGCGGCCCCTGCACCTGCTCCGGCGACAGGGTCTGCTTTGACGGCCGCTGTGTGTGCGACGGCGTCAAATGCGGCAATGGCTGTGGCTGCTCCGGCGGCAAGGTCTGCGTCAGTGGTCAATGCGAGTGCGACGGCACTGGCTGCGGTCCTGCCTGCCCGTGCCCGGACGAAGGAGACGGCTGTTTCTCGGGCGTCTGCCGGCCGATTGGTTAGCCAGCGGTCGCGGACCCGTTCCTGACGGACCGCGATCGCTGGCCGGAGCGTCAGGTGGACTCGACCCAGATGCTGGAGGGAGGATCCCCAATGGACGACCTGCCGCGTCGAGAGCCTGATCCATGTCCGTGCCCGCGGCGTCCTTGCGTTGAAATACGTCATTTGACAGATGCGCCGCCTCCCCGTCTCCTCCAGACTGGTCCCAGCGGCGAGAGGACGTCGCCACTCGTGTCTCATCAACGGAGGAACGACCCCCATGGACCACGAGCAGTTCGATCGCGTGACTCGCACGCTCGCCACCGGAGCCACCCGCCGGTCGGCGTTGAAGGTGTTTGCCGCGGGGGGCATTGGCACCGCGCTACATCTCCTGCGTCTTCGGGCTGCAGACGCGGAGCATTACGGGTGCATCCACTATCGCGAGCCGTGTAGCCGCAACGGACAATGTTGCTCCGGGATCTGCACCAACGGCCGCTGCCGGGCCCACAACAAGGGTATCTGCACGACGGAGCAGAACTTCTGCACCCAGGGAGGAGACACCACCGTCTGTGGGTCGGCGAGCGGAGGCGGGAACTGCCTTTGTACCCGCACCACGGGCAAAACCCCGTTCTGTGCTGAGAATTTCACCGGTGTCTGTGGACAGTGCACCCGGGACAAGGAGTGTCAGGAGACCTACGGGCCGGGAGCCGCCTGTATCACGGGTGGGCCGGCCTGTCCCTGCACCGATCGCACCAAAGGCTCATGCGCAATTCCCTGTGCCGGGCCGACGTAACCCGTGATCCGCGGCACGCATCAGCGACGCCCCGAGGTCGAACTACGTCATTTGACGGATGCGCCGCCGGTTATCTCGGCGCAAACCGACATCACGATGCGGTCATTGGGCGGTGCGCTGACACCGTGCCGGTCATCGTCGCGAGGCAGGCGCCGCCCATGCGGCCCTGGCCCAACGTGTTGACAGTCGCTGTAACATAGTAGCCATCGTTACGGAGTGCGCCCATCGGTCAGGCAGGACCGCGTCGGTTGCTGAAGCTCGGCATCCAGGGGCGAGATCTCGGAATCCGCGATGCGAGACTGGTTGAGGGAGGACCCCGGCATGGACCAGCAGCGTTTCGATGATCTGACCCGCGCCCTTGCCACCGGCACCTCCCGGCGCCGCATGCTTCGCGGCCTGACCGGCGGTGTGCTCGGTGGTGTCCTGGGTCTGGCCGGACTCCAGGAAGCGTCGGCGGCCTGCCGGGTGATCGATCAGAAGTGCGATGCCAATAACCCGTGCTGCAAAGGCGCCAAATGCGCCAATCGGCACTGCGTCTGCAAGACGGCGGCCGGCTACGAGGCCTGCCTTGGCCCGGGTAGCCGCTGCATCAACACCAACACCGACGAAGCGCACTGCGGCGCCTGCTTCACCCCCTGCCCTCCCACCGCGACCTGTGTCGATGGCGCCTGCGTCTGCCCGAACGGCACCACCCCCTGCAACGGGCAATGCGTCAATACCCTGACCGACGAGAACAACTGTGGGAGCTGTGGCTACATCTGCCCGGATCGCGGGGTCTGCGCGGAGGGCGGCTGCTTCTGTCCGACGCCCTCCTACTACTGTCAGAACGTCGATGTCTGTTGCGGCCCCGGCCAGGCCTGCTCGACCACCAGCCCCACCGGATGCTGCGCCTACTTTCCGGACAATCCCTGTAGCACCGCGTCACCGTGCTGCCGTCCCAACGACACCTGCAGCTCCACCACCGGCCTCTGCTGCACCAATCCGGGCGACTATTGCTACTCGCCCGGCCAGTGCTGTAGTGGTGTCTGTACTTCCAATAGCTGCGCCTAATTCAGGGTCCTTCGTCGCCGAGGGGGCGCCAGACGGCGCCCCCTCGTCCTCCGCAAGCCGGTCACCGGATCGGTCGTACGCGCCGGAACCTCGGCGGGGGTCGACCTTCGGCCCTACCCGTGTACTACGGCAGAATCCCCCGCAATCGCGCCACGCCGAGCTCGCTGAAGAGCGCGATTGAGGCGTACCACTTGATCCGGTTACGGGTCGCGTCCTTCGTTTCCAGCTCACCGACCCGCTCGATCTGCACCCCGCCATGCTCCAGCCTCATCACCCCGACCCCCTGGCCGAGCTTCAAGGCGTAGATCGAGGAGAGGGCGGTGCCGGTGCCGAGCGTCTCCGTATCGGGCACGAAGTCGTCGACCACGATCGGGATGCCGTCGTAGAAGAGCGCCCGCAGCCCGAACTGGTCGCGGTCGGTCTCCAGCAGGTTCCCCGATGCCCGCCGCAGCGAGCTCAGCTTGCGGCGACTGCGCTTGCTCATCATCAGCACGTCCGGCCGCCCCGGACGGACCAGATCCATCATCTGGTCCATCAGATCGAGCGTCAGCGCCCCACCGTTCACCCCGGCGTCGATTCGCTGCGACGCCGGGATCAGCTTCGCCAGTCCATCGAAGCTCTTCGCGTCGACCGCGCTATCGCCGATCAGAAACCCTTCGCTGAATTTATGGGCGACCGCCTTCGCCCGGCTCGCGATCACTTCCGCTTCCAGATCGTTGGGGTCGGCGTAGGTCGCCTGCAGGAAGTTGTCGACATCGGCGTCGCCACCCAGGATCTTGAGGTTTGCCGTGACCTGGGTGAAGGTCGGTGTCGCCTCGGTCCAGGTGTCGCCCGCGTCGTAGAAGCTGACCGCGGGCATCGTCGCCTCGCGGTTATAGGTCACCGCCGTGCCGGTGACCTCCATAAAGGGAAGCAGCTGCAACAGCTGCGACTCCCGGACGATCGTCTCGATCACCCCGCGCAGCAACAGATCGTTGGTCAGCTTGGCCGCCTCGGCCTTCGTCATCGCCATCGCTCGCCGTCCCTCCCGTCAATCCTTCTCAACCTGACCGCTCAACCCCACCGGTGCGCGGTGCCGGACATGGCGGCCGTCATTGCGACGCCCCCACCGCTGGCCGGCGCTCCTCTACCGGCGGCTCGCCAGTCCCCGCCGAATCTTCTCCGCCGCCGGCAGCAGATCGGGGTCGACCGCCATCGCCGGGGCGTTCCCCGCCGGTACGACCGGCGCCTCGGGGACCGGCACTCGCGAGCTCACCGCGCCGGCCACCCGCTGATAGGCGGCGCGGGCCGGCTCCACGCTCGCCACGATCTCCGCCACGCTCGACCCACCGACCAGCTCCGGCACGACATCGGGATGCGCCCGCAGCGCCAGCTCCCGCACCGTCGCCAGCTCCTCGGCGCCGATCGCCGCGCTTGTGTCAGCCCCATCGTCCCCCTCAGTCGTCACACTCTCCGTGCCTTCATCCACCACGATGCCCCCTCCTGATGAGGACCAACGGAAACGCGCCGTGCCGCGCGACTCTCGTCCGTCATGCCTCGTCCGTCATGCCTCGTCCGTCGTGCCCCGCGCCGTCCGCGGCCGCCAGTCGATCCCATCCAGCGTCGCCGCCAGTGCGGCGCTCATGACCAGGTCGTCATGCCCGCGACCCGCCGGCACCGACCAGCGCAGCAGCTTGCCCGGTCCCGGCGGCGCCTCAAACGTCGGCGCCGCCAGCTGCGCCCGGAAGAGTCGCGACAGCCCATCCCCGTCGTCGGCATACTCCTTGAACCGCCCCGCGTCGATCAGCCCGAGGAAATCCCAGCCGAGCGCGCTCTTGCTCGCCGCCGTGAAGATGAACGGCACCACCGGGATCGCCGCCCGGCCATATCGCCGCTCGCCGAGCGTTGCCGCCAGAAAGCTGGCCAGCCCGGCGCCGACCCCGGTCGCATCGACGATGACCACGCCCGCCCGCCACACCGCGCGGGCCAGATCGACCAGCTGCGCGTGGAGCGCCGTGTGTCGCACCCCCGTCCACGCCATCCGATCGACGACCCGGTAGACCGGCCGTGACGACGGATGCGGACTGATGGGTGAGGACGCCGGGTCCTCCATGCCGATCTCGACGACGGTCAGTGCCGTGCTGTCGCGGCGGGCGGCGTCGTTGAAGGCGGTTGGTCCCGTCCCGCTTTCCTCTTCCCCGGCGACGTCGAGCAGGAGGGCGTACCGCCGCCCCGGCTCCGCCCGGTGCCGCCGGGGGTGATCCCCTTGCAGCTGGGCGATCCGATGGGGCGGAAAGAGTCCACCCTCGCCGTCCAGCTCGCGCAGGCAGTACTCGGTCAGGATGAAGGGGTGATCGGCGCCGAGCTGGGCGATTCGCGCCCGCACCCGGTCACCGTAGGGCGGCAGCTCCCGCGCGACGCGGTCCCATGGCACCCGCCAGACCCGCCGCACCCCGTCCTCCCGCTCCTGCGCGTCGAGGTGTCGGAGCTGCCGCGCCAGCAGCGTGTCGCGGCTCCAGACCGTCCCCATGAAGAGGGTGACGGCATCGGTCGCCGACGCCATCGGATCGAAGACCGCGTCCCAGATCTCCGGCCGGATATCCTGCGCCTCGTTCGCCACCAGCAGCAGGTCGGCGGTCTGGCCCCGCGCGTTCGCGCCCGGCGCCGCCGAGAGGAAGCGCGCCGATGCCCGCCCCAGCTCGACCGTGTAGCCGTCGCGGACCCGCACCCGCCCCCCGGCGAGCGGTGTCGCCAGCCGCGCCAGCAGCCGGTCGCGGCTAATCGCCGCCTGGGGCCGAAAGGTTGGCGCCGCCAGCACCGCCGTCCCGCCCCGCCGCTGGTAGCGGACGAGCAGGAAGGCGAGCAGCTGCGCCAGCAGCTCGTCTTTCCCCGCCTGGCGACTGAAGACGATCGCGAATGTTCCGCCCCGTCCCGCCTCGATGCTGGCGGCGATCGCGCGGGCCGGACCCACCTGGTAGGGGCGGAGCCGCCAGCGCGGCAGCACGAGCCGCGAGAAGACCCCGACATCGGTCAGCACGCGCCGCAGCGCCGCACCCTCCCCGGCGGTGACCGCCCCTCCGTGCCGCGGCCGCGGCGCGGCCAGCGCCAGCTCCGCGCCACTCTCCATCCCCCTGCCCTCTCCGATCGTGTGCCCCTCGCGGCTCTGCCCCTCGGCGCCGGCCCGGTTACCCGCCGTTGATCACGCGCAGCGCGATGTCGACCACCATCGCGCCGGCGACCATAAAGAGCAGACCATTGAGCCGCCCCTTGATCTCCTGCAGGTCGTCCGTCAGCGATTCGACCATCTGCCGGGTGACGGCCTCATAGATGCTGGCGGGCCCGGTCTCTGGGCCGGTGTGCCCCAGGGCAATCGCTTCCCGGCGGCGGCCAAGCCGCATCCGCAGTTCCGCCTCGCTCCGGCCGGTCATCTCCCCGCCTCCCCCTCCTTTACTCCCCGTCCAGCTCCGCCAGGATCTGCGCCAGCGCCGATGTCAGACCGTCCGCCTGCTCACCGCTGATCACCCGTTCGGCCCGGGTCGCTCGCACGGCAACTCCCGCGATCCGGGCGACCCCCGCGGCCAGGCGCGTCAGGTCTTCTTCCTCGGCCAGCAGCCGTGCCAGCACGAACCGGAGCGCCCCGATCTCATCGGCAAGTCCTCGCTCGGTTGCTGCCCCCGCCACGATCTCGGCAAGCCGGCGGTCGAGCAGTCCCCGGTAATCGCCCCGCTCCAGCCCCCGGCGAAAGGTTTGGCGGGCCCGTCGCCGCGCCGCCGCATCCTCGGCTCGGTCTGGCTCCCGCTCCCAGCCATCAGTCGCGCTCGTTCCCCCGGTCGCTCCGTCGATGCCAGATATCCGGTGCCGCTCGCACCAGACCGCATCACCGCCGACGAACCGGCCGCATCCCGCCGCGCAACGCCGCCCGCTCACTCGTTCGCGCCTTGCCTCCTCCCGTGCTCTGTCCGACAGCGGCGACGACGCCGCGTCCAGGTAGAAGAACGAATTGAGCGCGGAAAAATGGGGCATGTGGTGAGGGTGGTGACCTGAGGCCACGGCGACGACCCGCGATGATTTGGCGGGTTCTCTGCTGGTCGGATCGATCGCTTAAAAAAGCGTTGGGGCAACTTACGTTAACGAATGATGGTGATCGCGTCCTGCCTCCTCCTCCGCGGATGAGATAGCGTCAGCAGGGACCTGATCGAGAGGATGAGCGAAGGCTGCATGGCATTGAACATGCGGCCCGGGTAAGACCCGTCGGTGAATCGCATCGAACTCTGGTGTGCGCCGGTCGAGGAGGATCACCGGGACTGGTGGTTCGTGATGTGTCGTGGACGAGGGAGGATGGCCCGAATGATGAAACGTCTCGTTGCGCTGCTCGTGATGCTGACCCTGCTGGTGGGATCGACCAGTGCGCTGGCTGCCCAGGACGCCACGCCGGAGGCGGGAGGTGGGGAAAAGACCACCGGCGGCGGTGATCCGAAGGTCGGGGATGAGGTGCAATACCTCAGCGAGGACGGTGACGAGAACGCCGTCATCATCGTGACCAAGGTCACCGATCCGTTCGATGACTTCAGCGAATTCTTCACCCCCGACGAGGGCGCTCGCTATGTCGCCGTTGAGCTCACGATCGAGAGCACCGGCGACCAGGCCGACATCTCGTCTTACGACTTCGGCCTGCAGACGATGGACGGCTTCTTCTACTCAAGCACCTATGCGTCGCGCGATGACGACGCCAAGCCGGTCGATCTAGAGGATGGCACCGTGCAGGAAGGGGATAGCCTCTCCGGTGTCGTTTTCTACGCTATCCCCGAGAAGGCCGACCTTGCTCGCCTGCTCTGGCAGCCCGAGAGCGGTCGCCTGCTCGTCGTGGCCGATCTCCGCGACGTGGACAGCTCGCAAAAATGCTAAGCCACGTTGCGCGGACGGTTGAGGGGCGGGTGGCATAGCCACCCGCCCCGTTTGCGCTGTCCAGTTCCCGGTTCCGCCAACCCTCGCCGCCGGTTGACGAATTGGCAGCACGCGCTACAGTAGAGGGATCACGATCGCTGGTGTGGCGCCGGTCCCGGGACTCAATCGAAGTCCGCATCGTGGAGGAGCTTGCCATGCATCGGATCCTCGCGCTCATCATCACCCTGCTCGTCCTCGGACCCTTTCCCCCCGTGCTCGCCGCTCAGGAGGCTGGTTCGGCCGGGGAGCCCGCCGTCGGCGATACGGTTCCCTTCCTCGGTCCGGAAGGCTCTGAGGAGGCTCGCTTCACGGTCACCGATCTGACCGATCCACTCACCGACTACGATGCTGGCTCTCCACCCGTTGCCGGTCATCACTTTGTTCTGCTCGCGTTGGCCATCGAGGCGACTGGCGCCCGGCCATTCTCACTCGATCCCAACCGGATTCTGCTCCAGGACAGCGACGGCTACCTCAGCTCACCGACCAGCATCTCCCGTGGTGATGTGGCCACGCCGGAGCTTCCTGCTGGCGAGATTGCACCCGGTGACCAGGTTTCAGGTGTCCTCGGCTTCGCGACGCTCAATGATGTGTCGCTCGCCCGTGTCCTTTATCAACCTCAACGGGAGCGCCTGCTCGTGCTTGCTGAGCTTGGAGCCTCCGCTCCCGCGCTTGGCGAGTCGCTCTCCCTGCGCGGTCCCGATGGGGCAGACCTGGTGCGCCTCACCGCCACGGAACTTGCTGACCCCTTCGAGGGGTACGATGCCAGTTCGCCTCCGGTGCGCGGCTCCCATTACGTGCTGCTCACCGTCGCCGCGGAGAACACGAGTCCCCGCCCCTTCACCCTCGATCCCGGCGCCGTCTTGGTCCAGGATGCCGACGGCTTTGTGGCTACCGCCCAGTCGATCTATCGGGGGGAGGACGCAAGTCCGGTCGATCTCCAGTACGGTGAGATCGCCGTTGGTGAGCAGAGCGAGGGAGTCATCGGCTTCTCGGTGCTCAACGGCGCCCCGCTCGCCCGGATCCTCTACGCACCGAGCAGCGATCGGCTCGTCGTTCTTGCTGACCTGACCGCCGCAACTCCGGCTGCCTCCCAGGCGACCGCATCCGCGGACGCGGCCACACCGCCACCCACCGAAGCCACGCCGGCCCTCGATGCCGGGACGCCGACCGCTGCCATTGGAGACAGCACCGACGAGTGCGCCGGAGCCGATGTCTGGCTGGACGGGACCCTCGACCACATCCGGAAAGCCGCGACGATGAGCCGCGAAGATGCCAACCCCGACGATCTCACGGTTCTCGAAGAGCACGCCGGTGATTACGCCGATCTCGCCGAGGCGCAGGCCGCGATGGAAGTTCCAGCCGCCGCCGTCGAGGCGAACGACGCGGCGGTCGCCGTCTTCACCTCCTACGCCGAAGCCGTAACCCAGGTGGTCGAGGCCAATGGCGATGTAGACGCGCTGGTTGAAGGGGTCAACGCCTTCAACGATGCTGGCACCGCCGTCAACGATCTTCTGGAGCAGCTCCAGCGTATCGCTGACGACTGCGACATCTCCGTCTAGCCACCGCTCGCGCCTGCTGGGCGCCGGATTGCCCAGCAGGCGCGCCGCCGGACGCACTGCTCACGGCCAAAACGCGCGCAAGGTCAGGGTTGGCCGCTCCAACAGCCGAGGTGAGCGCGGATCTCCCACGCCCCCCGCCCTGCTGTCAGAGGCCGCGTCGCGTCCGCTCGTCGCTCAGCAATGCCAGGGCCTGCCGGTGCCGGGCCTGGTTTGCCGAATCGTTCATCCAGCGGGAGACACCCGACGGATGAGGCAGCGGCATCACCAAAAACCGGTGACCGGCCCGCGTCCCCTCACGGATCGATCCCACCAGCGCCGTCAGCGTCGCCGGGCCGACCAGCGCCGTCGCCGCCAACCGGCCGAGCGTGATGACGAGCTCCGGCCGGACCAGGGCCAGCTCCCGGTCGAGATGCGCGCCACAGAGCGCCACTTCCCGCCCGCCCGGCGCGCGGTCTCCCTTGCCGCTCAGGCTCGGGCCGGGAAAGCACTTGGTCACACTCGTCAGGTAGAAGCGCTCGTGCAGCGTTCCCGGTGAGAAGCCCGCCGCTGTGAGCCATCGCTCCAGCAGCCGCCCGGTCGCGCCCATATACGGCATCGGCCGCTCGTGAGTCAGCGCCCCTGGCGCCTGCCCCAGCACCATCACCCGGTTCCCGACCCCTCCCCGGAAGATCGGGTGCGCCACCGGGATAAACCCGGCCGCCACGCACCGTCGGCACCCCGCGACCTCCCGGTGCAGGCGCTCCAGCGCCAGACGCCGCGTCGTCGGTGAAGCATGGGCGAGCGATTCGAGGGGGATCAGCGGCGGAACAGCGGTAACCATGGTCAGTGAGCCTAGCATGCCCCTCCTGCCCGCGACCATCCACCCGATTCCGGTTGACAAGCGACGCTGCCCATGGGTATAAGGTCGTGTACGTGCGGCGTGTGATGCTCCCCGAGGCGCTCTCCGAGTGGCAGAGGCGGACATCTCGTTCCGATGGTTCTTCCCCGCCCTGAGGTGTGCGTGCGTCGGGCATTCGCCGTGAATGGCCCAGGGTCGCCGGATGCGTCGGCAAAGGAGCGCGCGTGGATCATCCGATGGGGGCGGAGCTGATTTCGGTCAGCATCGGAGTCATCGCCTACAACGAAGAAGCCAACATCGCCGAGATCCTCAACGCTCTCCTCCAGCAACGGACTCAGCGCGTTGTCATCGCCGAGATCGTCGTCGTCTCTTCTGGTAGCACCGACCGCACTGACGACATCGTTCGCGCCTTCAGCCAGCGGTTTCCGCTCGTCCGCTTAATCGCCGAGCCGAGTCGAGAAGGGAAGGCCTCCGCGGTCAACACCTTCATGGCGGCCGCGACCGCCGACATCCTGGTCCTTTGCAGCGCCGATACGATTCCAGACTCCGACGCTGTCGAATTGCTCTGCCGTCCCTTTGAAGATCCCACCGTTGGCATCACCGGCGCCCGCCCAGTGCCGACCAACGAGCCCAGCACCTTTGCCGGCACCCATGCTCATATCCTCTATCAACTGCGTCATGAGGTCTCGTTGGAAGCGCTGAAGACCGGCGAAGTCCTTGCGTTCCGCCGTGTCATCCCCTTTCTCCCATCACATTCCAGTGTAGATGAAGACTGGATTCACATTGCCATCGAGCGCCTCGGTCTGCGCGGCATGTACGTTCCCGCCGCGCGCTGTTTCAACCACGGCCCAGAGACTGTCGGCGAGATCGTTCGCCAGCGCGCCCGGCTCGTCGCTGGCGAGATCGCTCTCGTGCGGGAGTACGAGTGGACCTGCCCGACGATGAGGACGGGTCGGATCCTGCGTCTCCTGCTCAAACAGTTGCGCGGTCGTCCGCTCAGGACGTGGCCCCGAATTCTCGCGGTTGCCCCCCTTGAAGCCTACATCCGCCTCAAAGCGTGGCGTCTCCTGCTAACTACTGGCGAGGATTTCCGCTGGGAACTGGCCGCCACCAGCAAACGCGTGGTTCGCGACCACCATTCGGTCGAAGTGGTTCCCGCAAGCAACCGGGCAAAGTCTCTCGATTCGGTGCCAGCGCGGCTCGGTACTCCGGACTGAACGATCCGCGCTCCGTGCTCCTCGATCAGATCTCATGTGTCGAACTTCCGTCGGTCTGGATCGTCATCCTGCACTGGGCGCATCCCGACGACACGCTGGCCTGCCTCCGCTCCCTGGCCGAGGTCGACTATGCCCCCCTCTCGGCGATCGTCGTCGTCAACGGTTCAACCGGGTTCCCCGACGACGCTGCCCGTGCCTCCTTCCCCGGGTTACATCTGCTGCAATCCGATCTGAACCTCGGATTCTCCGGGGGCAATAATCTCGGGATCACCCATGCGCTCGATCAGGGCGCCGACCGCGTCATGCTGCTCAACAACGACACGGCCGTCAGCCCCGATCTCGTGCGGGCACTCCTGCCGCCGCTCGACGATCCAGCCGTCGGCATCGCCGGCCCGGTTATCACCTACTTCGATCGCCCCGACACGGCCTGGTTCGCCGGTGGCACCTACCGCCCGCTGCTCGGCTACACCTTTCACCCCGGCATGGACCGTCTAGTGCCACCCGTCAGCGACAATCGCCCGTCCGACTTCATCACCGGCTGCACCATGATGGTGCGCCGGGACGTGTTCGGGCGGATCGGTCTGCTCTGGGAGGAGCTTTTTCTCTACTTCGAGGACGCCGAGTTTTGCCTGCGCGCCGGGCAGGCCGGAATCCGGTGCGCCCTCGTGCCCCGCCCTCTCGTCCGTCACAAGGTTTCCGCCAGCGCCGGTCAGCGGGGGAGCAACCGGCTCACCCCAGACCGCGCCTATTACTTCGGCCGCAATCCACTGCTGATGGCGCGCCGGCTCGCACGCCGGAGTTGGCCAGTGCGGGGAGGGCTCGGCTTCCTCACGATCATCGTGCCGATCATGATGCTGCGTCTGGCCCGCGCGGGTGATCTCCCGGCGCTGCGCGCCTATTGCGCCGGGGTCCGGGATGGACTGCGCGGCCGGACGGGACGGCGACCGGCGTGAGCCTGCTTCCTGTCCGAACGCCCCGACTCGGAGTATCTTTGCCCCCGCCGCGCTGGCTGGTTTCGCTGGCGATCGATCGTCCCGGAGATGGTGTGGACCGCTGTGGTCGCGGCATCGCCACCTATGAAGCCCCGGGGAGTCCGGCGCATGCCCCTCCGATCGCCAACCGGTTCACTGGAGCAGCCTGACCCGATGACGAACGCTGGCTCACCGCGCCGGGAGCCTCGTACAGGGCGCCCCACTCCACCGGCGCCACGGCGGCGCACGATCATCGGTGGCGCCCTGATCGTCCTGATCGGGAACGGTCTTGGACTGGCGCTCGGCGCCGGTCGCGACATCATCCTCGCCGCTCGCTTCGGCGCCAACGCTCAGACCGACGCCTACAACCTCGCCTTTACGATCCCGAACCTTGTCTGGCTCTCGATGCTCTCGGCCCTGATGGCCGCCGTCATTCCCAGCTACTCGCGCGTCGAGGCGGATGAGGGGCGCGCCGCCGCCGACCGCTTCGCGCTCGGGGTGCTGCGCGTCCTGGCGATAGTCTTCGTGCCGCTCGCTCTGCTCTATGCCCTGTTCCTGCCACGCCTCCTGGCCGCCCTCGGCCCAGGCTCATCCGACGCCACGATCAAGCAGGCGACCACCCTCGGCTACATCATGGCGCCGCTCCTCGTTGTCACGGTCCTCTCCTCCTTGCTGGTATCGCTCCTCTACCTCCACGACCAGTTCGCGCTGCCCTCACTCGGGCAAGGGCTCGTCAGCGGCGTCCTGATCGTCAGCATCGTCGCCTTCGGCTCGAACGACATCATCACCGTCGCCATTGGCACCCTGGTCGGCTTCCTCCTCAAATTCGGCCTCGAGATCGTCCTGCTCTGTCGCGTCAACCCCAGCTATCGCCGCCCCTGGGACGGCCTGATCGGTCCGTCCGTCTGGCACGCGCTGCGGCTGCTCGGGTTGGCGCTCGTTGGTTTCAACCTCGTCGGGCAGGGAACGCAGCTGCTGGAGCGGACCTTTGCCTCCCATCTCGACGACGGCGCTATCTCCGCCCTGCAATACGCGACCCGGCTGGGCTGGGTGCCCCTCCAGTTCGCCTCCGCGATCGGCGTCGCGCTGCTCCCCGCGCTGTCCCGCCACGCGGTCTCCGCCGACGCCCTGGAATCGCCGCGGCAGCTGACGATCGGCGTCGGTATCGTCACCATCGTCACCGTTCCCGCCGCCTTCGCCCTGCTGATCCTGGCCGACCCGCTGACGACCTTCGTCTACACCCGTCAGGCCTTCGGCGCCGCCGAGACCCGTCTCACGTTCGAGGCGCTCCAGGGCTACGCCTGGGGTCTGCCGGCGGTTGCCGCCAGTCTGGTGCTCTGGAACGTGCTCTATGCGCGGCGGGACATGAAACCCGCGGTCCTGATCTCCGCAATCGCCCTCGCGGTGTACGTGCTTCTCAACGTGGCCGGTCTCCGGGAAAGCATTCTCGGTGTCGCGCTCAGCAACTCCCTGACCAGCATCGTGATGCTGACCGGCATCCTGATCGCCCTCCGGACCCGAGGCGGCGCCACCATCGTCGCCCCGGTCACCGATCGCCTCCTCGCCATTGCCCGAGTGTCGCTGCTCTGCTATGCCCTCCCGACTGCGATCGCCTGGGCCGCGCAGCGCGCCGTCGCCGCTCAAACGACCCTCAGCCTTGATGGAACGATCTCTCGTCTCCTCTTCGTTGCCGTCACGAGTGGATTCTTTGGCTTCATGGTCTGGCGGGAAGGGCTCGACGATGGCGTCGTGCTGCGCACCGCGCAGCGCTACAGCGGTAAAGCCGCGGCACTGGCCGGGTCGTACTACGCCGCTCTCCGGCATCGAACCGGCGGCTAAGCGGGGTCTGCCCGGCTCCTGATATTCGGCGCGTGCCGTAGAATCGCCCAAACGCGCGCCATCCCAGGAGGAACGACCTTTGGCCAGGCAAACCACGACGACGCGACCTGCCCTCTCGTGGCGACCGACCACGATCGCGGGGCCGCGTCTGCGTTTCCTGGAGCATCCTCTCGCCTTGGTGGGAGCGGCGCTCATCGCCGCGCTGGTTACGGGGCTCATCCAGCTCCGGGAGCGCGCGCCGCTCGTCTGGGACGAGTCGTACCGGGTCAGCCAGGGCGCCTACGTCGCCTATAAGATGCGGGAAGGCAACCTCGGCGCGGTCTGGGACTGGTTCAACGCGCAGACCTTCTACCCCTTTCTCCTGCCCACCATCCACGCGGTCGTCTACTTCTTCACGACCAATCCCCTCCTCTCGGCGTGGCTCCCCGCCCTTGTCGGCTATACCCTTGCCGGCCTGCTCGCGGCCCGGCTCGCCGCCGTGCTTGGGGCCGGTCCGGTCGGGGTCTGGGCGGCGGCGCTCCTCTGCTGGTTGACCCCACTGAGTGCCCGGCTCGCCGCCGGCGCCTTCACCGAGCCGCTCGGCTCCTGCTTTCTGCTGATCGTGGCACTGGTCCTGGCCCACCTCGGTCGTCGGGCCGACCTGCACCGTGCGCCGGTCGCCGGCGCGACCGTCCCCGCGGTGAGGCATCAATCCCGGCTCCCGACCCTGCTCCGTGACCCCGATGTCCGGCTCGGCATACTACTCAGCGCCGTCGTTGCGCTCTCCTTTTTCCTCAAGTACGACTACGGCCTGCTGGCCGGTCTCACCGCCGCGGCCACCGGCGTGATCTCGCTGGCAACTCGACGCTCAGTCAGATCGTTTGGCCCATACCTGCTGGCAGGATGGCTCCTGATCGTCCCCGTCACCGGCTGGCTGGCTCTCGATTTTGAGGCGAAGTGGTCGGGCGTCCGGACCTTCGTCGGTCAGGCGCTTCCCAGCCCAACCGGTCATCCCGACCCCCTCTACTACCTCCAGATCCTGTTTGGGGGCCGTCATGTCAAAGAGACAGTCTGGCTGGGACCAGGTCTGGCGCCGGGCATCGCCATCCTCTTGCTCGCCGGCGTCGCCTGGGCGATATTCCACGCCTGGCGTCACGCCGCGATCCGCGGCGCCGTCATCCTGGTCCTGCTCTGGTACGCCATCTACTCGGAAGCGAACTGGCAGGACCCCCGCTACCTCGGCACGATCCTCCCGACCGTCGCCGCGCTGACCGGCGCCGCGATCGGCTACGGCATCGCACGGCTACGCCAGCTGCCACGAACCCGGCCACTCCTCGCCGGGACCGCCATCGCCGCCCTCCTGCTCACCTGGCAACTCGGCCAGCAGATCTTCGGTCCAACCGGCCTGACGACTCAGGCCACGTTCCTGCACCCCAACGAGCCGGTCGCCGCCGCCCTCGACTTCGCCGCGTCGTCGCTGGTCGACGAGCGTGGACCGGTGATTCTGATCGGACACACCAACGAGCTGAGCCAGCACGCCCTGGTGCTGGCCTGGAGCAACAAGATCGGGCGTGCCTCAAATACCGTCATTCCGGTGCCAGAGCCGGGAACCCCGGAGTCACCCAGAGCAGCGTCGACCGATGTGCTGCTGGGTCTCATGCGTGCCGCTCACAGCACCCGCGTGGTCGGGCTCGATGTGCGGCCGGGGTCGAGTCTCGACACCGAGGATTTCCGGGTCCGCTGGCCGAGCCAGCCACAATACATCCGCTTCGCGACCCAGCTGGAGCAGCAAGGGGTCTTCAAGCGAGTCAACGAAACCACCACCGAGAACGGTCACCTCGGCGTGATCGTCTGGCAATTGCAACGCCAGATCCTCAATGGGCGCCCGACCTTCAACGGCACGGTCCCTGGCGGCGTTGCTCAGGCGACCTTTGGGTTCCAAGAGCCAGTGACGCTCCGCTGGACCGCTCCGGTCGACCGGGCCAAAGGCACCTTTACGACCCAGCCACCCCTGCCGCTGCCGCCCGGCGACTACACCCTCTATGTCGGCCGCCGCGAGAACAAGGGGCGTTCCTTCACCGTGACCACCACCACCGCGGTCCAAACCCTGACCGGCACCACGTCAAAGGGGACGTCGGAGGTTCTGCTGACGATTCGACCCCCCGTGCCGGTGCAATGGGTCGCGCCGGTCGATCCCGCAACCGGCGCCTACTCGACCACCCCGCCGTTCGAGGTGCCGCCCGGTCCCAACATCTTCACGATCAACGGCCATCCGGTGCTGGCCCTCGTGGTCGTGGGCCAGTGATCGTCGACCCAGCTCGGGGTAGACGGTGACGGTGCCGCCCGGCTCCTCCGTCTCCTCGCCACCTGATCGCCAGGGCAGGCCGAGCCGCCTGCCCGGCTGGCTGTGGGGGGGGATCACCACGCCGCCCCTGGCCGTCACCGCCGGGCAGATCGCCGCGGCCGGGCTCGTCCTGCTGACTGCCATCGCCGCGCTCATCCCCGTCTACGCGATGGGTCGCCGCGTCGCCCTGGGACCACTGCCGGCGATGGCGGTGTTTGCGCTGCTCGCCGCCGCCCTCACCGGGCTGACCCTGCTACGCGGGGGACTGCGCCTTCTGCCGGCGGACCCGATTGCCGTCGCTGCCGCCGCGTTTCTCCTGCTCGACATCGTCGTCTCGCTCGCGGTCCGGGCGCCGAATCTCCAGTTGCTGATCCTGACCTGGACCATCTGGGCGAGCGCCTTTCTGCTCGCTGCCGCCACCCCGCGTGACCTGGCGAGGTGGGTGGTCATCGCCTGGATCGCGATCGCGGCGCTGGCCGCCCTCTATGCCATCTACGAGCAGCTCTCCCGGTCGCGGATCCTCTACCGGCGCAACCTCGTCAAGGAGTATCACCGCCTGCGGATTCAGGTCGGTGGCCGCCGCCTGCTCCGGGCTCAGGCGACCTTCGGCCACCCCGCGCCCCTCGCCTCCTTCCTGGTCGTGAGTGCCGGCGCGGCCCTGTGGGCGTTTCCGATCCCGCGATCAGCCCTTGCTCGCCTGGGACGCATCCTCCTCCTGGGCATTCTCGTGACCGGCATCGCCGCCACCCTGACCCGCGGCGCCACCCTCGCGCTCATCGTCGCGGTCGCCACCGGGTTGGTGGCGCGCCGGACCGATCGCCGCGTCAAGCTCTGGGTGCTGGTCGGCAGCGCCGTCATCGCCCTCGCCCTCCTGCCGACGCCGCTCGGCAAGGCGGTGATCAGGTATGGGGGAGATGTCGACGATCTGGCCCGTTCCCCCGGCCGGGTGGCGACCGTGCGCTCCCTCCCCGAGATCCTCTCTGCTCCTCCGCTACACGTTCTGTTCGGGTGGGGCGGCAACAGCCGCCAGACGCTCTATGACCGGGGAATCCTCGAAGCGTCCAACAACTTCGACGTCATCGACAACCAGTACATCTCCGTTCTGACCGAGACCGGGTTGCTCGGGCTCGCGCTCTTCATCGCTATGATCCTGCTTGCCCTTCGGGTCGCCTGGACCGTCCCTGGGTGGTGGCCCTTCGGTCTTGGGGCGGCGCTGCTCGCTCTGCTCGTCGCCATCTTCTTCTACGAGGGGCTCGCCTGGCCCAGCACCGCTATCCTCTTCTGGGCGCTGCTCGGGTTCCTCTCTCACGAAGCGAGAACGACTGTCCCGGAGCGGCTGCCGTGACACGGATTCTCCGTCTCGCCTGGCGTCTCTGGCGCTCCAATCCCCGCGTCTTCTCCCATCGCCTCCGCCTCGTTCTCCGCTCGCCCCTGCGCAACGCCGCGCACCTGCTTGGCGGACAGCGTCGCGAGCGCCGGATCAACGCCACCTATACTAGCTGGCTCGATGAGTGCCAAGCGTTAGAGGCTCCGCCACCGCCCGATGGCCCTCTCCTCAGCGTGGTCATGCCGGTCCGCGATGTCGCCCAGACGCTGCTCGACGAGGCGGTTGGCAGTGTCCTCGCCCAAACCTATCCGCGCTGGGAGCTCTGCATCGCCGACGATGCCTCGACCCTGCCGCATATCCGGCCCGCGTTGGAGCGCTACGCCTCGGCCGACCCTCGCGTTCGCGTCACCTATCGCGAGACCGCGGGCCATATCTCCGCCGCCAGCAATAGCGCCCTCACCCTGGCGAGCGGCGACTTCATCCTGCTCCTCGACCACGACGATCGTCTTCTTCCCGAGGCACTGAGCGCGGTCGCCCGCGCCGTGATCGATCACCCGCGAGTCGACCTCCTCTACAGCGACGAGGAGAAGTTGTCGGCTGACGGCTGCCGGATCGAGCCGTTCTTCAAACCCGCCTGGTCGCCGGTCCTCTTCACGTCGACGAACTACCTCAACCACCTGGTCGCCCTGCGGCGGTCGCTCGTGCTGGAGGTCGGTGGCTTCCGGCAGGAGACCGTCGGCAGTCAGGACTACGATCTGCTGCTGCGGGTCGAGGAACGCGCCCAGGAGGTCGCCCACCTCCCCCGGGTGCTCTATTCCTGGCGGATGGCCCCCGGCTCGACCGCCATCGGGAGCGCCGCCAAACCGTACGCCGTCGCCGCCGCGCGCCGCGCCTTGACCGACGCCGTGACCCGGCGCGGGCTAGATGCCGAGGTCACAGACGGCCATCTCAACGGCCAGCTGGTCCTTCGCCGCCGCCTCCCAGCCCGCTGCCGGGTCTCGCTCGTGCTCTTTGGCGAGGAGACGGCCTGGCAGGGGGTGGGTGATGAGGACGGCATCGATCTGGTCGATGCCTGGACGTTCGATGCCGCACCGGCTCTCCCGGAGGGGGTGCGACGTGCCGCCTCGATCGACGACCTGACGGGGGAGTGGCTTGTCCTGCTCGATACCTCCCAGCGGCCGACCTCTTCTGACGCTCTGCGCTCGCTGCTCGAACCGCTTCAGGACGAGGCGGTCGCCATCACGGGCGGCTGCACGGTCGGCCGTGACGGCACCATTCTCCAGGCCGGTATCGCGCTCGCCGCGGGTGGCCAGCCGGTCTATCTCCTGGCCGGTCTCCCCGCGCTACCGCTGCGCCCCTTCTACCTCAACTTCAAGGATCTCTCGCGGGAGGTCGCCGCGGTCAGCGCCGGCTGCTGCGCCATCCGCCGCGACACCTGGCGCAATCTTGGTGGCTGGTCCCCGAATCTCGCCGCGGGGCTCGCCATGACCGATCTCTGCCTGCGCGCTTTCGCCACGGGTCGATCCTGCGTCTATGCCCCAATGGCTCGCTTCGAGCGCGCCGCTCCCCTGCCGCCGCTCCCCGCGATCCCCGATGCCGGCTGGCCGTGGCGCGCGGAGGACGATCCGTTCTGGAGCCCCATGCTGAGCGCGGAGCATGGCGATGGCCTGCCGTTTCGCTGCCTGGATGGTCGCGCGGCGCGCGTGCGTCCTGCGCGAGCTGGCCTCGTGGAGCGTCCCTGATGCCGCGCGTCAGCATCAACGTCGTCACCTTCAACAGCGCCGATCGGATCGACGGCTGCCTCCGGAGCGTCGCCGCGCAGACACTCTCCGATTACGAGATTACGGTCATTGATAATGCCTCGACCGACGCCACCCTCGACCGCCTCGCGACCTGGGAGCGGCGTGGGGTCCGCGTCATCGCCAATACCACCAACGCCTACTACGCCAGGGGGCACAATCAGGCGCTCCGGGAGACCGCCGGCGAGATCGTCCTCACCCTCAACCCTGATGTCGTCATCCGCTCGGACTACCTGGCTAGCGTCGTCGCAATCTTCGATCGATTCCCGGGGGTCGGGTCGGTCAATGGCAAGCTGCTGCTCGTCCCACCCGGCGGGCTTGGTCCGGCGCTGACGCGGCAACCGGTCGATCCCGACGCCCTCGTCGACGGGACCGGGCTGGTCATCTCGCGCGGTCGCCGCCCCGCCCTGCGCGGCAACCGGCAGCTCGCGGCGACCCATTGCCTCGACCCGGCCGAGATCTTCGGGGTCGATGGCGCCTGCGCCGCCTATCGCCGCGCGATGCTGGATAAGATCGCGATTGACGGTGAGGTCTTCGATGAGGACTTCGCGATCTACCGGGAAGATGTCGATCTGGCCTGGCGTGCCCAGCTCCTCGGCTGGGAGAGCCGCTACGAGCCATCGGCCGTTGGCTACCATGTTCGGCGATTTCACGTCGGTCAACGCCGGCGGGAGATCCCGCCCGATCTCAAGCGCCACTCGGTCAAGAATGGCTGGCTGCTGCTCCTTAAGAACGACGATCCCGGGTCGCTCCTGCGCGATCTGCCGCACATCCTGCCATACCAGCTCAAGATTCTGACCGGTCTCGTCACCATCGAGCCAACCTCCCTCGGCGCCATTGCCGACACCGTCCGTCTCCTGCCCCGCATGCGTCGCAAGCGTGCCTGGATTCACGAGCGCCGCCGCCGCTCTCCCACCGAGATGCGCCGCTGGTTTGCGTAGGTGGCCGCCGCGCAGGCTGATGGAGACTGGTTGCGCGGCGGCATCGACCCAGCTGCGATGCTCCGGCGCGCATACCTGCCGCTCCTGGAGTGATCACTATGGGGGCGCTCCTCTGACCATCGGCCTGTCCGTACAACCCGGTTTCGGTTTGCCGGGCCCCCGCCGTGGCTGCTATCCTTCGCACTTCATTGCGGTACCTCCCCGCATCCTTGCCAGCCAATCATGGGACGGACTCAACGTTGGGGTACACGGCCGTCGCGCGGCACAACGAGCATGCCTGGGTCGGCGCCCGCGCCGATCTCCTCCGCGATTACCTCACCGATCTCGCGCTTCTCCTTGCGGCCTACGTCGTCGCGGTCCATCACCGGCGCAGTCTCCCCTTTGGGACACGCACCGCGCTTGAGGGGTGGTGGCACGATCCGATGCCGCTGGTCGTCATCGGGCTGGCCCTGGCCGTCACCCATACCCTCCGCGTTCCGCTCAAGGCGAGTCGCACCGGCCGCTTTCTTGCCCCGCTGAGCGCCGTCGCGCTGGCCGTGGTGGGCCTGACGATCATGCCGGGCGATCACTCCCGGCTCCTCACGATCTACTTCGCGGCGATGGCGCTGCTCTTCGTTGGCCTGGTCGTCCCGTTGCCCGGCGCGTGGACGATCGCCGCCGAGCGGCACGGCCTCGCCGCCTCGTTTCGCAGGCTGTGGGCGCGGCGTGGCCTTCTCCGGCTGTGGGTGCTCTTCAATGTTCGCTCCCGCTATGCTCAGACCGCCCTTGGCTTGCTCTGGGTGATCCTGCTCCCGCTCGCCTCGGCCCTGGTCATGAGCGTGGTCTTTTCCCGGTTGATGCGAGCACCGGTCGGCAACGTCCCCTTCATTGCCTTTCTGCTCGCCGGGCTGACCTCCTGGAACTTCTTTCGGCAAGGTCTCAGCAACAGTTCCCGCTCCCTCGTCGTCTCGATGGGGCTCATGAACCAGGTCTACTTCCCCCGTGAGATCATCGTTCTCGCCACCCTCGGCGAAGCGCTGGTCGATACGGGCGTCATGTTCGGGACGATGCTCGTCGTCAACGCCATCGTCGGCATCTGGCCGAATCCCTGGTTCGTCTTTCTCCCCGTAATCATCCTCATCCAGACGATCTTTATGCTCGGCCTGATGCTGATCCTGGCCTGGCTTGGAGCCTTGATCCGGGATGTCCCGAACCTGGTTCAGCTCGCGCTGCAAATCATCTTCTACCTCTGTGCCGTCATCTATCCGGCGAAGATCGTGCCGACCAACTATCGCTGGCTGATCACGATCAATCCGATCGCGGTCCTGATCACCGCCTATCGGGACATCATCGTCTACGACCGTGCGCCGAACTGGCTCTCCCTCTTCTATCCGGCGGCGCTCGGGGTCGTGATCCTGGTCTATGGGTATCGCCTTTTTAAGACGAAAGAGGATAACGTGGCGGACTTGCTGTGATGAGCGCGCTGGCGGAACCGATGGTCGCCGGATCGGGCGTCGCCACGGGTGCGACCGGCGTCGCGCCAGTCGTCATCGCTGACGGCATCTGGAAGAGCTATCCCCGGCAGACGTACCGGCTCAGCTTGAAGCACGACGCCAGGCGACTGGTGCGTCAACTTCGTGGTCAAGCGGTCCAGCAGGACGGACGCTCGTTCTGGGCGCTCCGGGATATCAGCTTCACCGTCCGCCCCGGCGAGTCGCTCGCCGTGATAGGACGCAACGGGTCCGGCAAAAGCACTCTCTTCAAGGTGCTCTGTGGCATCACGACTCCGGCGCGGGGCTCCTCGGCGGTGCATGGTCGGTTCGCCGCGATGATCTCGCTGGGCGCCGGGTTCATCCGAGAGCGGACCGGTCGCGAGAACATCTATCTGACGGCCGCGATCCACGGCTGGGAACCGCACCAGGTCGAGCCGATCATCGACGACATCATCGCCTTCGCCGAGATCCCCGACTTCATGGACGTTCCAGTCAAGCGTTACTCAAGTGGGATGGGGGCGCGCCTCGGCTTCAGTATCGCCGTCCACATCGCCCCGGAGATCCTCTTCATCGACGAGGCACTCTCGGTTGGGGACGCCGGATTCCGCAAAAAATGTCTCGACCGCATCTTTCAGATGAAGGCCGAGGGGCGGACGATCTTACTCGTCTCCCACTCAGCGGAGATGGTCCGGCTCCTCTGCGAGCGAGCGATCTGGCTGCACCAGGGACGGATGCGGCTTGATGGACCGACCCCGGAGGTGCTCGCTCGCTACAGCGAGTTCCTGAAGGAGAGCGAGGACCCGGGCCAGCGGGGGTCGAAGCACGAGGAACGCATCGAGCGAGCGATGGGCACCGATGCCGACTTCTAACCTGTTGCTCCCTGTCTACGGCCTGATCGTCGGGATGCTCGTCGGCCTGACCGGCATGGGCGGTGGCGTCATCATGACGCCGATCTTGATGCTCGGACTCGGGCTTCCGGCCTCGACCGCGGTCGGGACCGACCTCGCCTATGCCACGGTGACCAAGATCGTCGGCACCTGGCAACACTGGCGACAGGGGACGGTTGACGGCGCGATCGTGTGGGGACTTGCCCTCGGCAGCATTCCCGCCAGCCTCGTCGCGGTCCTCCTGGTTGCCTGGCTCCGTCATGCCGACCACGAGCGAGTCGATGGCTGGCTCGAGCATGCCATCGGCGGGGCGCTCCTGCTGGCGGCACTCCTGATGCTCTACCGGTTGATCAGGGGGCGCGGACATGACACCACAGCGACCATCGCCGCTCACGCCCGCGCCAAGCTGATCGCCATCGGCGCCCTGGGTGGCCTGATGGTCGGCCTGACCTCGATCGGCAGCGGCAGCCTGATCCTCGCCTTACTGGTGCTGGTCGTGCCGCTCAGTGCCGAGCGTCTGGTCGGCACCGATGTCGCCCATGCGACGCTGCTGGTCGGGACCGCGGCGATCGCCCATCTTTTTTGCTGGTGATGTCGACCTCGGCATGGTCGGCTGGCTCGTTCTCGGCTCGATCCCCGGTATCCTGATCGGGAGCCGCCTCGTGCTCCGGGTGCCGCGCCGTCCCTTGCAGATCGGTCTCGCCGGCCTGCTTCTGGCGACATCGGTCCCGCTGCTGCGATGAGCCATCCATCATTGTCACGACGACGGGTTGTTCCCGGGCGCCGCTGCGATACGACGACATGCGACGGCACCCCTGCCGCGCACGGAGAGATGAAGGAGTTCGCATGACCGCAAGTGACACCGCAACTGGACGTTTGATCGCCCCGTACGGCGATCAGCTGGTCGACCTGATGGTGCCCGCCGCTGAGACTGACGACGTCCATGACTACGCGGCTCGGCTGCCGTCGATCCAGCTTTCGGAGCGCTCCGTCTGCGATCTGGAGCTGCTGACGACCGGGGCCTTCTCGCCGCTGGATCGCTTCATGGGCTCAGCCGACCACCGCCGGGTTCTCGATGAGATGCGCCTCGCCAGCGGCCACCTCTTTCCGATCCCTGTCACCCTGCCGGTCGATGCCGACGCCGGCATCACCGCGGGCCAGGACATCGCGCTCCGTAACGCCAACAACGACCTGCTTGCGATCATGACCGTCGACGAGGCCTACCCGTGGGACTCGGACGAGGTCGCCGAGCAGGTCTTTGGCACCCGCGATCCACGCCATCCGCTGGTCGCCGAGATGCAGCACTGGGGCCGGATCAACCTTGCCGGTCGCCCCCGGGTGCTGCAGCTGCCCCGTCACTACGACTTCCTGGACCTGCGCCGCACCCCCGCCGAGACCCGGCGCCACCTGGAGGAGACCGGGCACCGCAACGTGGTCGCCTTCCAGACGCGCAACCCTCTCCACCGGGTCCACGAGGAGCTGACCAAGCGGGCGATCGCCGAGGTCGACGGCGTGCTGTTGCTGCACCCGGTCGTCGGTATGACCAAACCGGGCGATGTCGATCACTACACCCGTGTCCGGACCTACAAGGCGCTCGCCGAGAACTACTACGACCCCGATCGGATCGTTCTCTCGCTGCTGTCGCTCGCCATGCGGATGGCCGGGCCGCGTGAGGCGCTCTGGCACGCCGTCATTCGTCGCAACTACGGCGCCAATCACCTGATCGTCGGTCGCGACCATGCCAGCCCCGGCGTCGATTCGCAGGGCAAGCCATTCTATGGCCCCTACGATGCCCAGGAGCTGGTCGAGCGCTTCACCGACGAGCTCGGCGTGCGCGTCGTCCCCTTCAGCGAGCTGCTCTACCTGCCGGACGAGGATCGCTACGAGGAGGTCTCCCGCATCCCGGAAGGGACCCGGACCGCCGCGATCTCCGGCACCCAGGTGCGCGAACAGTACCTCGGCGCTGGCCGCCCCCTGCCGGCCTGGTTCACCCGGCCCGAGGTCGCCGAGATTCTGGGCGAGGTCTACCCCCCAAAGCACCGCCAGGGGATCTGCATCTGGTTCACCGGGCTCAGCGGCGCCGGCAAGTCGACGACCTCTGATGTGCTGACGCTGCTGCTGATCGAGCACGGGCGGCAGGTGACGGTGCTCGACGGCGACGTCGTACGGACGCATCTGTCTCAGGGGCTCGGCTTCAGCAAGGCCGACCGCGATACCAACATCCTCCGCATCGGCTACGTCGCCTCGGAGATCGCGCGCCACGGCGGGGTCGTGCTCTGCGCCGCGGTCAGCCCCTATCGCGCCACCCGCGACGAGGTCCGCGCCCTGGTCGGCCCCGAGCGCTTCCTGGAGATCTTCGTCGACACCCCGCTCGGCGTCTGCGAGGAGCGCGACGTCAAGGGAATGTACGCCAAGGCGCGCCGTGGCGAGATCACCGGCTTCACCGGGATCGACGATCCCTACGAGGCGCCGCTCGAACCGGAGATCACCCTTGACACCGTGACGCATACCCCGGAGCAGAACGCCCGCCGCATCCTCGACTACCTTGCCGAGCGAGGACTGGTGCGTGGCGCGAGCCCCGCTTCTCGACCGGTCGCGACACCGGTCGGGGCGCCGGCATAACCGCCGTCACGGGAAGGACCCGCCCATGATGCCAACCGGATCACTGGCAGGGGTGCGGCGGCGCGTGCACCGGCTGCTCCGCCCCATGGCGAAGTCGGTCGAGCGGGTCGCCGTGGAGCGCCTTGGCATATCTCCATCCACATTGGAGCGAGTCAAGTCGGTGACGCTCGCGCCGAGCGGTTCGCCTCTGGTGACCGTCGATACTGTCGATCTGGCCGTTGTCGACCCGGAGCGCATCAGGGGCGCCGGTCTGGACGCTCCGCGGCGCGGCAGCCAGGAACGAATCCACGCGCTGCACATGGCCGGTTGGGTGCTCGGTACGTCGTCGCCGGTCAAGACGGTCCAGGTGCGCCACCAGGGTCGTCTTGTCGGCTCGGCGCTGCTCGATCGACCGCGTCCGGAGATCGCGAAGCGCTTCTCAACGATCCCGCACGCCGATCGCTGTGGGTTCCGCGTGCATGTTGGGATGGTCGGCCTGCCGCTCACCTTCGAGCTCTCGCTTTGGGCCGTCTGCGAGGACAAGGTCCGCGTCCGGATCGCGACGGTCCGTGGCCGGCGAGAGCCGGTCCAACAGGTCTATCAGCCGGCGTTGCGACCGATCATGATGACCACACTCGGTCGCTCCGGCGGCACATGGCTCATGCGCCTGTTGTCGGAGCACCCGGCCATCGTCGTCCATCGCGAGTACCCGTATGAGCTGCGTACGGCTCGGTACTGGTTCCACCTGTTCAAGGTGCTTGCCGACCCCGCGGATCACCTGCGATCCGCCTCGCTCACGAATTTTTCGCGGTCATCCGACGTAGTCGGACACAACCCGTTCTATCCGGACGCCCTGGCCAGCTCCCCTGATCTCATCGGCTGGTTTGGCCGGGACTACGTCGAGGATGCTGCCGCGTTCTGCCAGCAGAGCATCGACCGGTTCTACCAGCGGGTCGCCGTGGCCCAGAGCCAACGCGACGTACTCTATTTCGCCGAGAAGTTTCAGGAGAACCACGAACCGTCGCTGGCATGGGAACTCTATCCTGACGCCCGCGAGATATTTTTGGTTCGTGATTTCAGAGATACGGCAACCTCGAAGCTGGCCTTTGTGGGCATACCCAAGGGAGCCTTCGACGCTGCTGACATGGTCCGCCGTCTTGACAAGCGGCGCGTTCACCGGCTCATCGAGAGCTGGAACGATCGGTCGACGCATGCTCACCTGGTTCGGTACGAAGAGCTCGTGCGCCAACCGCATGAGACGCTGACAGCGCTGCTCAGGTACCTCGACCTGGATTGGACACCGCCAACCGTCGATGGGATGATACGGAGGGCAGCTGAAGAGACCGCCGATCTTCGGCGTCACCGGACCACTGACAGCCCGGAAGCCTCAATCGGTCGATGGCGCCGCGATCTCTCCCCGGAATTGCAAGCAGCCTGCGAGACCGCGTTCGGAGAAGCGCTCGCGACGTTCGGCTATGGCGCATGACCGAACGCTTCATCCGACGGTCAGCGCTTCACATGGGTGCCTCGGCCTCACCAGCCGCCATGGTCGCCGCGAGCTTCGATGCGTTGAAGGAGACCTCCCAGATGGTGCTCGGTGTTTGGATGGGGTGGGGCGATCTCCACCCGACGTGGCGGTACGCGGCCCCGGTGTCGCTTTCATGACCGTGGCAGAACGGGAGAGATCCGTGCACACCGCCTGGTCGAGCCTCCGCGACAGATGGACGAAGACGCGGCGCGGCGGACCCACCGCTTCCATCCCCAGCTTCATCGTGATCGGCGCCATGAAATGCGGTACCGGCTCACTCTACCGATACCTGGCGCAGCACCCACAAATCCTTCATTCCCGTCCCAAGGAGGCCCACTTCTTCGATAACAGCTATACACGTGGCGCCAGTTGGTATCGGGGCCATTTTCCAACGCCGACCGACGCGGCCCAACAAACGTTTGAGGCGAGCCCGAGCTATATCTTTCACCCACAAGTCCCAGCGCGAATCCACCAGTACGATCCGACGGTCAAGCTGATCCTGCTGCTGCGTGATCCCGTGGCTCGTGCCTACTCGCATTATCACCACATGCTTCGTAATGGTCACGAAACCCTGCCCTTCGAGGATACCATCGCCGCCGAAGAGGAGCGGTTGGACGGCGAAGAGGAGCGAATACGTCAGGATCCTGACTATTCCAGCCGCCCGTATATTCGGTTCTCGTACGTCACGCGCGGGCTCTACGCTCGCCAAGTGCGTCGCTGGCTTGAATTGTTCCCACGGGAACAACTCCTCGTGATCAAGACAGAGGCACTCGCCCGCAATCCTGGTGATTCCTTCGATCGCATTGCGGCATTCCTCGATCTGCCCACCTGGCGTCCAGAGGCGGACCAGCACTACCATGTCAGCACCTACCCACCGATGCTCGACGAGACCCGAACCCAGTTGCGTCAGCGCTTCGAAGCCCCAAACCGCGAGCTCGCCGAGCTGCTTGGGGATGAGTTCCAATGGTGATCACCTGATGGGCAGCTCGGTGCCATGTGATACGCCACGGTCAACCCGTCCAACCCACGTGAAAGGGTCACGATGCGCGTCGTTGCTTTACTCGCGATCTATAACGAGGAGCGCTTCATCGCGGGCTGCCTGGAGCATCTCATCGGGCAGGGCGTCGAGGTCTACCTGATCGACAACCAATCGACGGATGCCTCGTTGACCATCGCCGAACAGTATCGAGGCCGCGGTCTGATCGACATCGAAACATTGCCGCGGACTGGTGGTGTCTTCAGTCTGGTCACTCAGCTCAAACGGAAGGAACAGCTCGCCGCCACCCTCGACGCCGATTGGTTCATGCACGTCGATGCCGATGAGATACGCCTTCCGCTGCGCTCTGGAATGACGCTCGCCCAGGCGTTTGCCGATGTCGAGAGCCAGGGATTCAACGCGGTCAACTTCATGGAGTTCACCTTCATCCCGACCCGCGAAGCCCCGGACCACGACCATCCCGACTTCCAGCGGACGATGCGCTGGTACTACCCCTATTCTCCCCGCTATCCCCACCGCCTCAGTGCCTGGAAGCGTCAAACAGAACCGGTCGAGCTGTCATGGTCTGGTGGCCATCGCGTTCGCTTTCCCGATCTGCGCATGTACCCCGAGGCGTTCCCGATGCGGCACTATCTGTTCCTCAGTGTGCCGCATGCGCTGGAAAAATTCGTCTACCGGCGCTACGACCCTGTCGAGATCGAACGCCTGGGTTGGCATCGCGCCCGGGCGAGCATCGATCCGAGCAACATCCAGCTCCCCGCCGAGTCCGAGCTCCGCACCTATACCTCGGACGACGAGCTCGATGCCTCCAGGCCTCTCACCCGGCACCTCCTGGCCGACGCGCTGCCGCTTGATCGGACCAGTCCGCATCCAGCCCTATCCTCTGTCAGCCCGACGCGGCGAGCCGCACGCCGTGCGGTCTCCGTCATCTCCCGGCTGCGGTCGGTGGCGACAGCGCGGTTGCCGCAGCACGATGACGAGCAGTTCCTTCCAGCACCGTTCGTGGTTGGGGCCAGTCGATCGGGAACTACCCTGCTGCGCCTGATGCTCGATGCCCATCCCGAGTTAGCGGTCCCACCCGAGACGCACTTCGTGCAGACTGTCGGTCAGCGCTGCCGGGAGGCGACCAACCAGCTCGACTGTTTCATGAAGACGGTGACGTCCTCTAATCGCTGGCCCGATTTCCATCTCGACGCCGACATCTTAGAAGCCCGGCTCAAGCAGCGACGTGCCTCAAATCTCAGCCAGGCGGTCCGCGGCTTCTATGAACTCTACGCCGAGGGCCAGGGGAAGCAACGCTGGGGCGACAAATCCCCCGGCTACATCATGCACATGCGAACCGTCCAGGACCTCTTGCCCGAAGCCCGCTTCATTCACTTGATCCGCGATGGACGCGATGTCACGCTCTCAGTCAAAGAGCTCTGGTTCGGCCCGAACTCCGTCCGCGACGCGGCCGAGTGGTGGGTATCTCGTGTCACCGCCGCCCGTGACCAGTTGACAGGGCTCCGCCACTACCTGGAGATTCGCTATGAGGATCTCGTGCAATCACCGGAGCCGACGCTTCGTCGCATCTGCGAGTTCATTGACATTCCGTGGCACCCGGCCATGCTCGACTACCACCGCTCGGCCTCGGAACGGATTGCCGAGCTGGACACTGATGTCTACAAGCAGGGCGGCGGACGGGTCGTCGCCGCGGAGGAACGCCGGAGCGTGCACGCGCTGACCAGCCGCCCGCCCGATCCCAACCGAATCGGTCGCTGGCGGCAGGAGATGTCCGAGGCTGATCGAGCGGATTTTGAAGCCATCGCGGGACCAATGCTCCAGAGCTTGGGCTACGACCTCGGCTGAGGTGACACGGTTGGTGCTGCGTCGTCCGCGCCGGTCCACGAGTTCGTCAGACCCGGTCGGTCTGCCGATTGTCGTCGGCGGCTGTCACCGCTCCGGCACCAGCCTGGTTCGGCGCATCCTCGACGCCCATTCCCGCATCCATTGTGGCCCCGAGCTCGGTTTCTTTCGCGACTTTCACGGTGATTATCTGCACGACCCGTTGCAGCACCTCCGGTTCAGCATCGCGGTGCGCTCGGTCCTGCCACAAGACCAGGCGCTCGACATTCTCGGAGGCGGCTTGCTCACGCTGCACGAGCGGGCTGCGGCCCGGGCCGGCAAGCGGCGCTGGGCCGACAAGGATCCGTCCAACGTCCTCTATCTGGCGGATTGGCAGCGTCTGCTGGGAGATCGCTGGGTCTTCGTGCATGTGGTCCGCAATCCACTCGATACGTTGGCATCGATCAAGGAAGCGAGATTTCCACTCACGATCCCCGCTGGCCTTGAGGAGCGTCTGGCGTTTTATCAGCGCTACACTCAGGCTGGGCTCGACTTCGCGGCGCGTGTCCCGCAACGCTCCTACCGAATCGTCTACGAACACCTCGTGTCGTCACCTGAGGCCACCGTGCGTGACCTCATGCAATGGCTCGGCGAGCCCTTTGAGTCCCGGCAACTGGTCTTCAATGACCAACCGCATCAGCGGGGCATTGAGGACCCCAAGGTGGCGTCGACGCGAGCGATTCATCGCGATGCCGTGGGTCGTTGGCAAGAGGTGCTGACCGGGGCCGAGACGGCAGCAATCCTCCGCGCTTGCGCTCCCCTCTGGAGGCGAATCGATCCAACCTCCGAGGCGGCACATCTCGCGAAATGGCCCCCGGTCTAGCACCGGGCCATCACCGCGCCGCGCTTCCTTCGCCTGTGCACCCGCCAGCCAACGGTCGTTGGCCCCGGTTCAGGGGGCGGACGATCACATGCTGAGTTCGCTGTGGTGACCATTCTGCCGATGGGATGGAAGCGCGTTGGACATTCTGGGACAATATCGACGCAGTTCCGGTCTCAGGCGAGTCGTCTCGCGATCGTGACACCGGCGTCGCCATGGCGGCCAGAGCGATGAACATCAACACGGAGCACCGGTCGCAGGTATGACCGGTGCTCGGCATGACGATTCGGGGGAGGGATGATGCGAGCGGTCGCGGTGTTGGCCAGCTATAACGAAGAGCGCTTTATTGCGAACTGCCTGGAGCATCTCTTTCGCCATGGCTTCGAGGTCTATCTGATCGATAATTGTTCAACCGATCGCACCGTCGCTATCGCCGACGGGTACCGTGGGCGCGGGTTGATCGACATCGAAACCTTTCATCGAGAGGAGGGTGTCGAACCACTCTTCATTCCGCTTATGCGGCGGAAAGAAGAGGTTATCGCGACCCTTGACGCCGACTGGTTCCTGCATGCCGACCTCGACGAGGTTCGCCTGCCGCCACGCAGCGGGATCACCCTGGCCGATGCGTTGGCCGATGTCGATGCTCAGGGGTACAACGCGGTCAACTTTATGGAGTTCACCTTTATTCCCACCCGCGAAGCGCCCGACCACGATCACCCCGATTACCTCCGAACGATGCGCTGGTACTATCCCTACGCTCCCCGCTATCCCAACCGGCTCAATGCCTGGAAGCGCCAATCAGGACCGGTTGAGCTGGCGTCGTCGGGCGGACATTTGGTTCGCTTTCCGAATCTGCGCATGTACCCGGAATCGTTTCCCATGCGTCACTACCAAATCCTCGGCGTCAAGCATCTGTTGGGGAAATATGGCCCGCATCGCTACCCGCCAGCGCACTTAATGCAGGGCCGGTACGGCTGGCGAGCGCGAATCGATCCCATGCAGGCACAGTTTCCCTCTCAGACCGAGCTGCGTGAGTACACCTCGGACGATGAGCTCGATGACTCGAATCCCCGGATGGTCCACTATGCCGCGCAGTTTCCTCAGGTGCAGCCGACGACATACCAGAAGGCGCTGTTTCGGGTCAGTAACATGCGGACATGGCTCGGTCGTAAAGCCGGGTCTGGATCAGCGCCCTGAACTCGGGTAGGTCTCGCCGTCGCATGTCCCAAATCAGAGGGTGCCTAGCCACGCCCTTGATGACAGTGGGACACGCCGATGAAGGAGACCCGTTAATCGAGGATGAAGCTGTCAACCGAGCATCCGCGCGGGCTGAGGGTCGGCTGATTGAAGCGAACCGTTTACCCCATGCCATGGGGAATCCCAACACAATCTGACGACCATCCGTGACCGATGCCGTGTCCCGAATCGGACGAGGTATTCGGGCCACGAGCGAGAGTCGGAAGGCATATGGGTATGCGCATCATTGCTCTGCTGGCCAGCTACAACGAGGAGCGGTTCATCGGGAATTGCCTGTCCCACCTGGCCCGTCACGGTGTCGATGCGTACCTTATCGACGATGGGTCGACCGACCAAACCGTCCCCATTGCTCAGGGTTTCCTCGGAAAAGGCTTGATCAGCATCGAGACCTTTCCCCGCGAGGTGCCCCGCGACGTGGGATTCCCCTTGCATGCCATACTGCGCAGAAAGGCCGAACTCGCCACAACGCTCGACGCCGACTGGTTCATCCACATGGATCCTGACGAGGTTCGCCTCCCGCCCCGGTCAAATATGACCCTCGCTGAGGCTTTCGAGGAGGTCGACATCCAAGGCTACAACGCCGTGAATTTCCTCGAGTATGTCTTTGTGCCCACCCGGGAGACTCCAGACCACGACCATCCCGACTACGAGCACACCATGCACTGGTATTACCCGTACATCAGGCACTTCCCCCACCGCCTAAATGCCTGGAAGCGCCAACCAGATCGGGTGGACCTAGCGTCCAGTTCCGGTCATATCGTGGACTTCCCCGGGCTTCGGATGTTTCCTGAGTCGTTCCCGATGCGACATTATCTCTTCCTCAGCGTCGCGCAGGCTGGCCGCAAGTATGGACCACACCGCGTGAAGACGGAGCGCTCTGACAGCCGGGAGAGATGGCGGAGTCAACTCAAGCCCGAGCGGATCCTGCTACCGTCCCAAACCGAATTGCGCGAATACCATGGCGACGACCAACTTGACCACTCGAACCCACGTACCAATCACTTCCTGGCAAAGGCGGTACCCAAGGCCAGCGAAGGCTCAGATGAGCTGCCAGCCAGCGACCTCCTTGCAGCCGCTCGATCACTGCCTCGCATCCGTGGTCGATTCAGAGCCGACACCTTGAGAAAGCGATAAGTGCTTGATGAAGAAGCGCGAGACGATTCGGGAATGAAGATCCTCGTCTTTGGTGCCGCTGGCTGCATCGGCTTTCATCTCATCCAACGACTGCGACGCCGGGGCGACGAGGTCTTCAGTGTCGATGATCTCCGTACGTGTCACGATCCGACACTGAAGCAGGCACCCCTGGTGCTGCGTCAGCCGTCATCTGACGGAAGCGTTCTCCGTCTCGCCGTAGTTCACCGGCCGGCGATGGAGGCCCCATTGACCGAGGAGCAGCTCACGTCGTCATGACCAATGCGAGAGGAGAAGCAGGGGGCATGGCGATCAGCGGGGAGCTACGCGCTCTCGGGCCAACCGTCATCGGCGCAACCGGTGGCTCCGGCACCCGGGCAGTTGCCCAGATCGTCCGCGGTGGAGGGGTCTTTCTAGGCGAGCGTCTCAACGAGTCCGACGATGCGCTCGACTTCGCGGCGTTCTCCGAGCGGTGGCTTGCCTCGCTGCTCGCCTCAGGCACCGAGGCCGGGCCGACCAGCTTCGATGCCGCAATGGTCGACGACTTTGAAGCTTCGGTGACCCGACACCTCGCCCCGATCGAGGGGTCGCCGCGCCGCTGGGGGTGGAAGGAGCCGCGATCGATGTTCCTGCTCCCCTTCTGCGACGCTCAGTTCCCGACGATGCGGTTCGTCCATGTCGTTCGGGATGGACGGGACATGGCGTTCTCCACCAACCAGAATCAGCTTCGCAAGCTTGGCCGAGCGCTCCTCGACCCGGATGCCGAAAGCTGGCCGGGCTCTCTGCGCTCGATCGCCGTCTGGCAGCGCGCCAACTCCGCGGCTGCCGACTACGGCGAGGCCCGTATGGACGAGCGCTACCTGCGCCTTCGCTTCGAGGACCTGTGCGACGATCCGGAGGCCGTCATCGAGCGCATCCTCGTCGCCCTTGGGCTTCCCGGCACCCCACGGGATCTGGCCACCCACATTAAGCGTCCATCGACGATCGGACGATGGCGGTGGGAGGATGCCGGCGTCATCGCCCAGCTCCAGCAGGTTGCGGGTCCGACCCTCGCCCGGTTCGGCTATGAGATTGTCACTCCTCCGGCAGCGCCAGCCATCAGCGAGTCGTCGTCCGTGGAGCGGGCCCAAGCGCGCACCGTCGTTTGCCTCGCCGGGATGCACCGCTCAGGCTCGTCGATGGTGGCCAACGTGCTTCGTCTCCTCGGACTCCATCTCGGTCCTCCTGAGGATCTGATGCCGGCTACCGGAGACAACCCTGATGGCTACTGGGAGAATGTCCGCTTTCAGCGACTCAACGACGATCTGCTGGGCCTTCTCGGTGGCGGCTGGGATTATCCCCCACCTCTCCCCGCTACCTGGGATGATCGACGCTTCGCCCCTCTGGTGCAGCGTGCGCGCGCGATCGCCGCCACGTTCGGCACAGATCCCTGGGGGTGGAAAGATCCCCGCAATAGTCTCATCGTGCCGTTTTGGCAGCACGTTATCCCGCACCTGAAGGTGATCGTCATTGTCCGCAACCCACTCGATATCGCCGCCTCGCTGCGTCGGCGCAACGGCTCATCGCTCGCCGCTGGCCTCGCGCTCTGGTATGCGTACTACCGCCGCATCCTCGACACGACCTCTCCCGAGGATCGAATCATTACCGTCTACGATGCCTATTTCCAGAACCTCGCCCCCGAGCTCCGACGCCTGATGGGCTTCCTCGGTCTCCCCCTCGCCGAGCCGAACATCCACGGCTGTCGCGAGGCGATTGCCGATGAGCTGCGCCACAGCCGGTCGCCCGCCGCACTCCTGCCAGAGGCCGGTGTCGCGCCCGAGATCGTGCGGCTCTATCACGACCTCTGTGCTGAGGCCGGATGGAACGACCGTGCCGTTGCCTTCCCGCCGTCCGAGGTTTCGCGCCCACTCGGGTCGTCGGCCATCCCCGCGGCCGATGACACGTCCGACGCCTGGATTGTTGTCGGACCACATGGTGGTGCCGGGACCGAGCCCTTCGTAACCGCCCAAGACGGGATTATCCATCGCCAGCATCGCCAGATCGTCGACCTGACAGAGCGTTTGATGACCATCGAAGTCTCACCGATTCTCCGTGGCGCAATGAAGCTGCGGCGGGTCCGGCATCGCCTCGTCCCGCCGGGAAGCTACGTCGAGCGCGTCGGGGGTCGCGCTGCCGAGCGACTCCGAAAGGGTTTTCCCATCCGTGGTCTAGGTGGGGGGCCTCCGGCGCTGCGAATCGTCATTGCGGGACCGCCGAAGGCCGGAAATATGTGGCTGAAGTGTCTGCTCGGCACGGCCTACGGCCTACGGCAGCTGAATGACACGAATATGCCAAAAGGGGCCACCTTCGCGGAGTTCGAGCAGATGGTCTCACGTGGTCACTTCCCGGAAGGTGCGATCTTTCATCGCCATCTGCGCTATTCGCCGGAACTGTGCGATCTCGCCGAGAGCATCGGCTGTCAGATTGTGACCATCATCCGTGACCCGTATGATCTCTTCGTCTCCCTCTACTACTACCGTCAGGAGGTCGATCCCTCAAGAGGTGACCGGACGAATGTGCTTCGCGACAAGCCGATCGACCATGCGGAGGTCCTTGACTTCTTGCGCAATCAGCTTGGCGGCATACTAGATATGGCCAACGCCTGGGTCTCCAGTGGTCGCTCTCTCGTCGTCCGCTACGAAGACCTGCATCACGATCCAGTAGCGGAGATGACCCGACTGACGCATCAGATTTCTCCGATCGGACAGGACGCCATCGCGCGCGCGGTCTCTGCCTGTCAGGCAGACCAGATGCGCAAGCAGAGTTCGGTGATGGCCACGCACATCCGATCAGCGACCGTCGGTGACTGGCGCAATCATCTCGGGCCTGAGCACCTGGACGTGTTCCGCGAGCGCTATGCGGCTCAGATCCGGGCCCTCGGTTACGAGGTCCGATGAGGCGGCTCGACCGATCCAGTCGTTCGATGAGTCACGTCGATGAGATGTCGACCGCGTGGTCACCCCGTTCACCTCTGGCTGACGACCAGATACATCGTTACCGTCTCGGCGCGCAGCACGTCGCCGGGAAACGGGTCCTCACACTCGGCGCCAGTCATGGTGCGCTGCTTCTCTCCCGGTCGGCTAGCCTCGTCATCGCCGTCACCCCTGATAGCACCGCACATGACTCCGGTCAACTACGCCGGGTCGCCCCGAACCTCCATCTCGTCGGCGCCCGGTGGCACGATCTTCCGCTCGCCGCCCATGCCGTCGATGTCATCGTCGATCTCGATCTCGTCATTGCTCTGGCGCTGGACGATGCCTGCATCGTCGAGCTGAAACGGGTCCTCCGCGCCGACGGGCTGCTCATCCTGGCGACCACAAGCTTGGGCCGGAGTGGCATTGATCCAGTTGATTCGCCTCCCGTGGACGACATGGAGATCGCCGCCCTACCCATCATCCGGAGTCGCTTTCGCCACGTGCTCGTGCAGCACCAGCACCTGATGCCGTCGTCTCTTGTCACCGATGCGGGCGCGAGCCGCGACGCTCTCACGACCGGCCCGGCCATGGTGCTCCTCGCGACCGACGCCGTCGACCAGGACCCGAGTCGCCGGCAGCGCAGCCTTCTCCGCCCCTCGTCCTATCGACTTGTCTTCTGCTCGGACAGGGAAATCCCATCCCAGCTATCCAGCGTGCTGTTGGATAACCGAACCGAGCGCCCTTCCGACACACTCGACCGAGAGCGACAGCGGGCCCACATCGATACGGAACTCAAGACGCGATTAGCCGCTTGGGAAGCGCATCGCGATCGGCTGGAGGCAAGCCCGATCTGGCGAGCCGTCGAGCGCGCTCAGCAGATTCGATATCGAATCATGCCACCAGGGAGCATCCGGGACCGACTCTGGGCCCACGCGGCCCGCCGGTTGAGAGCCAGAAGCGGCGCACGGTTCGCTGAGATGCCCTACCGCTCGGTGACCGCCCGCGGACCGCATCAGCAGTCCCTATCTCCCGAGCGACGCCAGGCATCGATCGCCGTGGTCATCGCCGTTGGAGCGGCGGAGCCAGCGCCCCTGGCGGCAACCCTTGCCTCCATCCGCCGACAGACGAGAGCCCCCGAGCAGATTTGCATTGCCGTCGCCTCCGAGGCGTTGGATCTGCTCCAGCATCTCCTGGACGGCGCCGCGGCACTCTACCCGGGGCTGCGACTGGCCACGGTCGACGGCGCCGACGCCGCCACCCTCGCGAACGCGGCCGCCGAGCTCGCGACGACCGATCTCCTGATCTTTCTGGAGCCGGGCGATCACCTCGCCGTTGATGCCCTCGTCGAGATCGGCGCCGCCGTGGAGCGGCAACCAGCCGCGGATCTGGTCTACGGCGATGAAGATCGTCTCCTCGATTCGGGGGAGCGGATCGATCCATGGTGCAAACCGGACTGGTCGCCTGAGCTGCTCCTGTCGGTCAACTATCTGGCGCACCCGGTTGTTCGTCGAACGCGCTTCAACGCCTTCGGCGCCTTCGATCCGAGCGCCCACGATGCCCACTCCTGGGACTTCGCGCTGCGCTGCGTCGAGCACCTCGATCCCGGCACCATCGTCCACCTTCCCCGGGTGCTCGTCCATCGGGCCGCGCCCGACGCCGTCATGGCTCACCTTCCAACCGCGGCGGAACGACGGGTGTTGGAGGCGCATCTGCGTCGCCGGGGCATCCGCGATCCTGAGGTGACGGTTGAAGCTCAGCCAGTCCCGCGAGCGCGCGCCCGGTGGGCGTCCTCCGGGGGGCGTGTGTCGATCATCATCCCGACCAAGGATCGGATTGACGTGCTGAAGCCCTGCCTCGACTCCATTCTCCATCTGACCGCCTATCCCGATATCGAGATCATCCTCGTTGACTCCGGATCCACCGATCCGACCACGTATACCTATTACGCGGCGCTCACGAGCGACCCACGAGTTCGGATCATCGACTTCGCCGGAGCCTTTAACTACTCCGCCGCGAATAACCTCGGCGCCGACCATGCCACCGGCGACATGCTCCTCTTCCTCAACAACGACGTCGAAGCTCTCGAGCCCGACTGGCTAGAGGAGTTAGTCCGGTGGGCTGAGCGCCCAGAGATCGGAGTCGTCGGCGCGAAGCTCCTCTTTCCGTACCACCGCGTCCAGCATGCCGGCATCATCGTCGGTCTTGGAGGGCATGCCGATCACGTCTTCGCTGGAGCCCCGGAGGGCATCACCGGCCCGTTTGGCTCGGTCGAGTGGTACCGGAACTACCATGCCGTCACCGGCGCCTGCCTCATGGTGCGGCGTGCGCTCTTCGAGGAGATTGGACGGTTCGATGAGGACTATCTGCTGACGTTCAGCGATGTCGAACTGTGCGTCCGTTTGGTTCGGGCCGGCCACCGTGCGCTCTATACGCCGTTCGCCCGCCTGATTCATCACGAAGGGATCTCGCGTGGTAAGCGCGTTCCGATGGAGGACATGGTGCTCGCCTATGATCACCTTGCCGGCATCGTGGCCAGTGGCGATGCGTACTTCAATCGCAACCTGTCGTCGACCGCCCTCGTCCCGCGGCTTGCACGCGGCAGAGAGGAACCCTCCATCGATCGCCTCCGTCGAATTATTGTGGCCGCCGGAGGCCCATTGCTTCAACGTTCGAACAGACCCCGGCCGATGAGCGGCGCTGATTCCGTTATCATGGAATGACTCCAATCGAGAGCACCGCAACCTCCCTGGTGGCATGCGACGCATGGATGATGAAGATCCGACCGGGTGCCGCCAGTCAGCGCGGCTACCCGCATGGGCCGTTTACAGCCCATGCGGGGCTATGGTAGAGTCGGAGTACGGACGGGTGTGGCGGCACCCAGGGCTGGCATGCGGCGCGCGGCGCGAGCGGCGTGCGCGGAGAGCAAGCGTACCCTGAGGGGACGCTTCAGGATCCTACGAGGGCCACACACCCGCCGCGGTCATGGGTTGAGGGGACGGGTGGCGAGAACCGAGCGATTGGTGGCGGCGACGGCCGCCGCGCGACCGGCGGGACCAGGCCGGCGAGGGGACGGAACACTTCCGATTCCCCCCGGTGCGCTGCATCGTGTCGGTCGCTCTCCGGATGACGTCGCCTGGGCCTCGATCCTTGGTCTCGGGCTCACCCAGGGCGCCGATCCCAACCGGTTCAACTACTGTGACGGGCTCAAGCGCTGGATGGATGTGCTCTTCGCGGCCACCCTCTTTCTGCTGCTCTCCCCGATGCTGGTCGCCGTCGCGATCGCGATCCGCGTCGATTCTCCCGGCCCGGCGATCTTTCGCCAGCGCCGCGTTGGACGCGGCGGTCGCCCCTTCACCGTCTATAAGTTCCGGACCATGACCCATGTCGCCAGCGAGGGATTGGTCCGCTTCCGGGCGCCAGACGGCCGGCTGGTCCACAAGATGGCGGACGATCCCCGGATCACGCCGCTCGGGCGGATCCTCCGCCGCACCAGCGTCGACGAATTGCCGCAGCTGCTCAATGTGATCCGGGGCGACATGAGTCTGGTTGGCCCCCGGCCCGAGCTGGCAGAGATCGTCGGTGGGTACGCCCCCTGGCAGCACCGGCGACATCTCGTGCGCCCCGGTCTGACCGGTTGGTGGCAGGTCCACGCCCGCAGCGAGCTGCAGATGCACGAGAACACCGAGCTCGATCTCTACTACGTCGACCATCTCTCGTTCTGGCTCGATGTGCGCATCATCGTCGAGACGGTCCATGTCGTCTTCTTCGGCTACGGCGCCTTTTAGCGCCCCCGGCATCGGTTCGCGTCGGCCCGCTCAGACCCCTTTCTGGGTCGGACACGAAGATCGTGAACCCCGCTTCACCGTCATCTTCTGAAACAGCGCCTCGTACTGGTCGGTGATCGCGTCCCAGCCGTACGACGCGCGAATCCGCGCCATCGCCCGCTCCTGGAACGGGGCGCGCCGCGCGGGGTCGTCCAGCACCGTTTGCAGGGCGTCGCGCAGTCCCGCGACGCCGTCGTAGCTCACCCCGGCGTCGCCCAGCACCTCTCGGTTCTCTGGTGTCCCGTTGGCGATCACGTAGTTGCCGTAGCCCATCGCCTCCAGCAGCGCCGGGTGCGTCCCGCCGACCTCGGTTGCCTGCACATAGGCGTAGGCGCTCTGCTGAAGCGCCCGGTAGCCGTCCCCAAAGACGAAGCCGAGAAAACGGATCCGGCTGTCCGTGGTCGACTTGAGACGGGCAATGTACTCCCTGGCATAAGGGGCGTCGCCGACGACCGCCAGCGTCAGATCGGTTTCGACCCCCTCGAACGCCTCGATCACGACATGGACGTTGTTCTCCGGCTCCAACCGGGCCACGTAGAGCACGTAGCGATCCGGCTCCAACCCCAATCCCCGCACGATCTCCGGCGCCGGCTCCCGCCCCACCGGGGCGCCATAGGGGATCATCGCGGACTTCACGCCGTACCGCTCCGCGTAGTAGCGCTCCATTACCGCCGCATCGGTCACCATCACGTTCGGCGTGCGGGTGGCGATCCACTCGGCGGCGAAGAGATAGAGCTGGCCCAGCCGGTTCCACTTTTTTCGCTTCCGCTCGACCCCATCGACATTCAAGGCGACCCGCTGCCCGGCCAGCCGGGGGATCAGCGCGAAGGGCGCATTGGCGAGGTTGCAGATCAGCACGACATCGTAGCGGCCGAGCAGTCCGTGCAGTGTCGAGAGGAGCGTGTGCGCGACCGTGTCGAAGTACTTGTGCGGGATCGTCGGCAGCCGCTTGAGGCGCATCCCGCGATAGGTTGGCTCCCGGTGGGCGATCCAGGTCGACCGGTTGTAGACCGTCACCGTATGTCCTCGCGCCGCGAGCCGTGTCCCGAGCTCCTCGACGAAGGTCTCGAACCCGCTGTAGCTGGCCGGGACACCCCGGGTGCCCATCATCGCGATTCGCACGCACCTCTCCTTCGCCACGTCGCGGGGCACGCGCTCCACGCTGGTCGTCAACGGTACCTGCCGCGTGTGCTGTCGCGGCCATGCTTGCCCGGTCGTGGTCTTAGCGGAAGATTGCCGCCAGCACGGTTACCAGACCGCAGCCCCAGAGCAGGCTGAGCAGCATCAGCAGACCGCAGGTTGCCGCCGCGCGCCGCGGGAAGCCGGTCGCGCCGCGCCGCCGCAGCTCGGAATCGGCCAGCCAGACATCGTACATCTGGACCGTGCCGCCGGGGTGCTGCTCCCGGAAGTATTCCCAGAGAATGCGCGCCGCCGCCACTTGCCGCGGCGGCTGGCTGGCCCAGGTCGCCCCCGCGTAGGGCGCCCACCCTTCACCCAGCGCATCGAGCCGGGCGGTCAGCCGCGTCCGCTCGGCGCTCTCCTGACCCGCTGTCTCAGCCTCCTCGGAAAGCTGGTTGAACTCAACCTGACCGGCCGCCGCCTCGGCGGTCAGATCGGCCCAGACATCCTGCACGCGCCGTCCCGCATAGACGGGGTGTCGCTCGAAGACGAAATCGAGCAGCGGTCCCGGTGCTTCCAGGGCCGTTCCCGGAGCCGGCCCCGCCAGGCGGCCGACCATCTCCAGCCCGAGCCATCCGGTCAACAACACCAGACCGAGCCCGACCAGCGCCAGGGCAAAGGCGACCTCGCCGGGGTGCTCCGGGTCGTCCCTCCGCAGCAGCCAGCTCGCGGCGAAGAGCGCGAGGACGACCACATTGCCGATTCCATGGAGGCGGCCAAGTGACTTGGCCCGGGTTCCTGATGGCATCGCCAGCCAGTCGATCAACCCGAACGGCGCGGCGACGATTCCCCCGAGCAGCCCGACCAGGATCAGCCAGTAGGCCAGCACCGCCCAGAAACCGGTGTATGGCGGGTGCTGCTGGACGCTGGTCCGCAGCCGGTGCAGCACATCAAAGGCGACCCCGGTCGAGAGGAGCGCCAGCGGAAAGACGACGAGCATTGGATGAATGGAATAGCCGAGGAGCCGGGCCCGACGCTTCACCGATCTCCACCGATCATGCGCATCTCTCTCCGCCGTGACCGTCTGCGCGACCCGAGAGCCGGGCGCTCGCCTGCCGTCACCCGTCGCTTGGAACGGGCATCATGGGGAGGGTACACTGAACGCGGCAGAAGATCAGCATGGTTACCCGGCTTTCTGGACCGTCCGCGCCCCAAAGCGCGCTGTCCTCACGCGGGATGATAGAGGCCTCACGGGGAGGTCCCGGGTCTCAGGAGGACAGGCGGCGATGACCGAGACCGCCGGCGAGCGAGCGGCGCCACCGATCTCGGGTCGTGGCCTGAAGGGGCTGGTGCTCTCCGGCGGCAAAGGGTCGCGGCTGCGACCGCTCACCGCGACCGGGGCCAAGCAGCTCGTCCCGGTCGCGAACAAGCCGGTCCTTTTCTACGCGCTGGAGCAGCTCGTCGCCGCCGGTATCACCGAGATCGGCATCATCACCGGCGACACCGGCGCTCAGGTGGAGGCCGCTGCCGGCGATGGCTCGGCGTTCGGCGCCACGATCACCTACCTTCCGCAGACGGCGCCCCTGGGGCTCGCCCACGCGATCGTGACCGCCCGCGACTGGCTCGGCGACGATCCGTTCTGCATGTTTCTCGGCGACAACTTCCTCAAGGGTGGTATCACCCTCTATACTGCCGGTTTCGCCGCCGGGGACTGTGCCGCACAGATCCTGCTCAAGCGGGTCGCCGACCCGTCGGCGCTTGGAGTCGCGGTGCTCGACGCGACCGGGCGCGTCGAGCGTCTGGTCGAGAAGCCGGCGCAACCTGTCTCCGACCTGGCGGTGATCGGTGTCTATTTCTTCGGACCCGAAATCCATCAGATCACCCCCGGACTGGTTCCCTCCGCTCGGGGCGAGCTAGAGATCACTGACGCCATCCAGGGAATGATCGACGCCGGACACCACGTCCAGGCGGCGATCATCGACGACGACTGGATCGACACCGGCAAGCAAGATGACGTGCTCGAAGCGAACCGCCTCGTCCTCGCCACCCTCCGTCGTCGGGTCGACGGCGAGGTTGACCGCGAATCGACGCTGGTCGGCGAGGTCATTATCGAGGCCGGTGCGACAGTCACGAGCAGCACGGTGCGCGGTCCCGCCATCATTGGCGCGGGCGCTCGCCTCGTCGATGCCTATGTCGGTCCGTTCACCGCGATCGGTCCCCGCTGCGATCTGAGCCGCTGCGAGATCGAGCATTCGATCGTGCTTGAGGGCAGCATCATTCGTGACGTCGGAACCCGCATCGCCGACTCCCTGATCGGTCGTGACGTCGTCGTCGATCGCTCGCCCTTAAAGCCGCAGGCGATCCGCCTCATGCTCGGCGATCACTCCGTGGTTGGTCTCGCCTGATGACTGAACAGCGCGACGCGACGCCAGGAATCGTGCTGGTCACGGGCGCCGCAGGGCAGCTGGGCGGCTACCTCCGACCAGCCCTGGCCGCCGCGGGCTATACCGTTGCCGGTCTTGGGTCGCGGCCCGGCTCGGGTGTCGATCTGGTCGTCGACATCACCGACGCCGCCGCGGTACGCGATGCCGTCCGCACGGTCCAGCCAGCGGTTGTGGTCCATGCGGCCGCCTACACCGATGTTGATGGTTGCGAGCGTGACCCGGCGCGGGCAGAGGCGGTCAACGCGGACGGCGCCGCCCATGCCGCCGCCGCCGCCCACGCGACCGGTGCCTACCTCGTCGGCGTCAGTACCGACTTCGTCTTTGCCGGCGACGGGGGCGCTCCCTATCAGGAAGCGGCTCCAACTAATCCTGTCTCGGTCTATGGCCGCTCGAAGCTGGCTGGCGAAGCAGCGATCCTCGCCGCCGATCCGGCATTCGCGGTCGGCCGCACCGCCTGGCTCTATGGTGGTGCAGGCAAGCATTTCCCGCGAACCGTGCTGAGCATGCTGCGCGATCGCGGCGCGATGGAAGTCGTCGCCGACGAGGCGGGGAATCCAACCTGGGCCGCTGATCTGTCGGCAAGCCTGGTGGCGCTCGTCGACGTCAGGGGCTCCGGGCTTTTTCACCTCGTCAATGCTGGCCGGGCGACGCGCTACGAGCTGGCGCGGGAAGTCGCCGCCGTCGCCGGACTCGACCCGTCAGCGGTACATCCCACGACCACTGCCGAGTTTCTCGCTCGCTACCCGCTTCCCGCCCGGCGCCCGCCCGACAGTAGCCTCGGCAACGCCCGGGCCGCCGCGCTCGGGATCGTTCTGCCGCCCTGGCAGGAGGCGATCCAGACCTATATCCCACGTCTCGCCGTGGAGCTTGGTATCCATGCCGCGTCGTCGCCGCTCGTTCCCTCGGAGGTCTGACCACCGTGCGTATCCTCGCTGCCGGCGGCGCCGGCTTCATCGGCTCCAGCTATGTCCGGCAGGTCCTTGCCCAGCATCCCGAGGACGAGGTGGTGACTCTCGATCTGCTGACCTATGCCGGCAGCCTCGCCAACCTCGCAGAGGTCGTTGACGATCCGCGTCACCAGTTTGTCCAGGGCGACATTGCCGATGCTGAGCTCGTCGATCGCCTCATCGCCGAGAGCGACGCGGTCGTCAACTTCGCCGCCGAGACGCATGTCGACCGCTCTCTGCTCGACCCGGCCGCGTTCGCCCGCGCCAATGTCATCGGCGTCATGACCCTGCTCGACGCCGCGCGGCGCCACGGTTGCCGCCTTCTCCAGGTCAGCACCGATGAGGTCTACGGCGACATCGAACCGGGGCGTCATTCGGTCGAGACCGATCTGTTGCTGCCCCGCTCGCCCTATGCCGCCAGTAAGGCCGGCGCCGAGCTGATGTGTCGCGCCTACGTCGTCTCCTACGGCGCCGATGTCGTCGTCACCCGCGGCTGCAACACGATCGGACCGCGCCAGTATCCGGAAAAGATCGTTCCCCTGTTCGTGACGAACGCGCTGCAGGATCTCCCGTTGCCGGTCTACGGCGACGGGCTGCAGATTCGGGACTGGCTCCACGCCGAGGACCACGCCGCCGCAATCGACCTCGCCCTTCGCCAGGGCCGGAGCGGTGAGACCTACAACGTCGGCGCCGGCAACGAGCGACCAAATCTCGATGTCGTCCGCGCGATTCTGGCGCGGCTTGGCAAACCCGATTCGCTGATCGCCCATGTTCCCGACCGCGCCGGTCATGACCGCCGCTATGCCCTCGACCCGGAGAAGATCCGCCGCGAGCTTGGCTGGTCGCCGCGCCGCGACTTCGAGCAGACACTCAATGACACCGTCGATTGGTATGTCGGCAATCCCGGCTGGTGGGAAGCGATCCGGGACGGGTCGAACGAGTTTGCCACCTACTACGACCGCCAGTATGGCTGGCGTCTCGCCGCCGCCGGTGTCGGTGACAAGGGCGAATCCGACTGATGGCCTCGCCCTATCAACGAGCCGTCCGCACCGGCGCATGCCATCTGGCCAGGTTCCGTTCTGCCATCGCCACTGCTGTTGAAGGAGAACCCAGCGCATGACCGAGCGCGATCCGTCACCCGCCTCGATGTCTTCTGGAGCCGCCGCCGTTCTGGTGCACGATGCGAGCGCCAACCCGGCGGTGGCCGGGGTGACGTTGCGCGCCCTGACCGTCAACCGCGATCCCCGGGGCACCCTGACCGAGTTGCTCCGGATCGACTGGCCCGATCTCTTCAACGAGGGCATGCCGTTTGCCCAGGTCTACGCATCCCAGACAGGTCCCGGCGTGGCCCGCGATGAGGATCGCTGGCACGTCCATCGTCACCAGACTGACCGCTTCTATTGCCTGGCGGGCCGGATCGTCGTCGCCATCGCCGATCCCCGACCCCATTCATCGACCAGGGGCGCGATGATGCTGGTTGAGCTCCGCGCCACCGCCGATGCTCCCGCTCCCCTTGTCGTCTCGATCCCCCCCTGCACTCTGCACGGCTTCGTCGTCACCAGTGACGGTCCCGCCACCCTGCTCAACTTCCCCAACCGGCTCTACGACCCCACCGATGAGGGCCGCCTCCCCTTCACCGACGCCGGCATCACCCTCCCCGATGGCACCCCCTTCACCTACGACGCTGTCCGCACGCTGTACGCCGACTGAGCTTTCAAGACCGGAAGTCACCGCACCACGACAGATGACGTCAGAGTCGCGAGGAGCGACATGTCCGATCCCTTCCCCGCGGTGACGACCGCCCAGATGACGCGGGTCGATCGCGTCATGATCGACGAGCTCGGCGTCGACGTGTTGCAGCTGATGGAGCTGGCTGGGCGCGCTGTCGCTACGGTCGCTCGCGAGCGCTTCCTTGACGGCGATCCGCGTGGCCGCCGGGTGCTGATCCTCGCCGGGGGCGGTGGCAACGGTGGCGATGGTCTCGTCGCCGCGCGGCTGCTCCATGCCTGGGGCGCCGAGGTCGTGGTGATGCTCGACCGTGACCCGGCTGCCCTTGGCGGTTCCGCGGCCCACAACCACGCCATCCTCGACCGCCTCGGTCTCCACGCAGCGACCGCTGACCGTGCCGAAGCCCCCGCGCTGGCCGCCGCCGATCTGGTGATCGACGCTCTCCTCGGCTTTGGTCTACGTGGCCCGCCCGGCGGTCGCGCCGCCGCCCTGATCGGCGCGGCCAACACTCATCCCGCCCCTATCCTCGCCATCGATCTCCCATCGGGGCTCGACGCGACGACTGGCGCGCCCTACGAGCCGTGTATCCGCGCCGATGCCACGCTGACCCTGGCCCTGCCCAAGACCGGTCTCCTGGCGCCGAGTGCCCGGCCCGTCGTCGGCGAGCTGTACGTCGCGGACATCGGCATTCCCGCCACGGTCTACGCCCGCCTTGGTCTCACGATTCCACCCCTCTTCGCTCAGCGGGAGATCGTGCGCCTCTGGTGAGGCCGGCCCCACCAATCCGTCTGCCGCGAAACTGACCCCCGCGGCCGGTTATCTATCCCGGGCGGGCCAGACCTGCCCACCGGATCACCAACGGCAGCGTCAATCCCTGCACGATCAGACTGAAGAGCACCACCCCAAAGGCCATCGCGATCAGGAGGTCACGGGCGGGCGTGTCGATCGGTAGCGCCAGCGCCAGCGAGGCGGTCAGGGCGCCGCGCAGACCGCCCCAGATCAACACCGCTCGCTCGCCCCGCGTGTGCACGACCTCCATCTGGTCGGGGAGCGCCCGGGCGGTCAGCCCCGTCACCAGCACCCTCGCCCCCAGCACGGCGACGACCGCGACGGTCACTGGCCAGGCATCGTCCACGATCGTCCCGAGCTCGACGCTGAACCCGAGCAGCAGAAAGACAAGTGCGTTCGCGACGAAGCCGAGGTACTCCCAGAGGTGGTCCAGCAGGCGCCGCACCGGCTCGGTCATCCCGACCCGCCGGCCATAGGTGCCGTGAATCAGCCCGGCGGCGACGCAGGCGAGCGGACCAGACATGCCAAGCCGCTGGGCGATCAGAAAGCTGCCATAGGCCAGCGCGGTCGAGAGCATCATCTCCACCTGATGATCGTCGACCATCCCGGTCAGGCGCGAGAAGAGAAAGCCGAGCCCGACACCGATCGCCACCCCGCCGATCGTTTCTCGCAGAAAGATTCCGACGCTGCCGGAGGCGCTGGTCAAGCCGGTGACGGCCAGATCGAGCAGCGCGATGTAGAGGGTGATCGCCATCCCATCATTGATCAGACTCTCGGCTTCCGCGATCACCGCCAGCCGGCCCGGCACCCGGAGATGGCTGAAGATGCTGATCACCGCCACCGGATCGGTCGCCGCGACGATGCTGCCGAAGAGGACCGCCGCCGCGAATGGCAGATCGAGGATCGCCCACAGGACCGCCCCGACCACGACCGCCGTCACGAGGACGCCTGGCACCGCCAGGAGCAGCACCGGGCGAAACAGCGCCCGAAGCTCGCGAGCATCGAGGCGGAAGGCGGCGTCGAAGAGGAGTGGCGGCAGAAAGACGAAGAGCAATAAGCTCGGGGGCAGGTCGGGCACAGAGACGAGATCGGTTGCGGCCACGGCGATCCCACCCAGGACCAGCGCGACCGCCGACGGGATATGAAGGCGCCAGGCGATCATCGTCACGAGCGCCGCCCCCAGCAGGAGCCAGGCGTAGTCCTGGACGATCCCTTCGATCGCCGGGACATCGTTCGTCGCGCGCTCCTGAGCTTGCCGGAGAAGCTGCGTAGCCCACGGACGCATCACGGTCGCTGACCCGGTCATCTGCTGCATCTCGCTCCCCACCGCGGTCGTCACGAACGACAAGGGGGACCGCCTATCGGCAGTCCCCCCCAACAGCCGCGTGGGTATGGGGAACGCGGCCTCCCCGGCGCTGACACCAGCGCCTCACCTCCATAAGGTAGCACGCCATGGGTCTGTGGTCTGGCGGGAGCGCGGGACCGCGAGAACCTCGTGATCAGTCAGTGATAATCTCCTACCAAGAACCGCCGCCTGTCGCGGCGCATTTCATCGGGCTCATCTACCAGTCGCGACTGGTAGATGAGCCCGATGACCTTCCACTAGACCGTGTTTTCCTCTGCCGCGACGCCCCATGCACTTTAGCTTGCTATTCCACATGAGACGGTGCAGTCTCAATCCGTCGTCCTTAGGCCCATCCTCCTTCGATGTGACGGGATTGTGAAAATGGCGAACATGTAAAGGAATGGAGCGTGCCAGCATCCATGGCGCTTTGACGGTTCGTTTAGCGGCGTTTCGTGAGGAGGCGCATGGGTCCGATAAAGACACTCTGGCTCTTCACCCATCGCTGAGACAAAGGAGTAGTCCAAACTTATGCAATCATTGCCTATCCTCACGTTGAGAACCAACGAGGAAATCGAGGCCGTTCGTGCCTTAGAAATGGTCGCAAAGCTTCTTCCGACTGTTGAACACGACGCCTATCAATGGAAGTGGGTGCTCATCGCTCTCCACAATGCGGTACAGGGTTTCATGGTTCTCTCTCTCCAGGGAACCTGGCCAGTTCGTGTTTTCATGGAAGCCCATGCAAAAAAGGCGATTGAAGCCTACGAGCAGGAAGTAGCAAAACCTCGAGACGAGAGAGACTACGAGGGTATGTTTCTGTCGGGAAAGCTGGACTACTTCCTGAATCTTTACGAGAAAATCCAGAGTGACGAACAAATGGGGCAGTTCGTGACCAGCAGGACATTCAGACCTGATGGCACGCAGACGCAGAGCATGGAGCAGCTCAACGAGAAGCGCAACGGTTTCATGCACTTCGTTCCAATCTCGACGACAATGTACGTAGGTGACTTTCCTACTGTCTTGGGCGATTGCGTAGCCCTCATGTCATTCCTTGCGTTCGACTCCCAAAACGTGACGTGGGGGATACAGGACCAGTTAGAGGAGCAGACGCGGACGTTGCTAGATCAGGTACGGACTCAGGCTTCTCGCCTGGCATCGATGTATTCATCTTCAGAGGCATAGACAACGCTGGTCCAAACACGTCCCGCAGACAGGGTCCATACGAGGTAGAGAGGATCCCCTACCATGGGGCACTGGTTACGTGGTCTTGTCGGCTTCACAGTTGTCGTTCTTATTGTCGGCTTGGTGTTTTCCCCTCAGTCGTCCCGTGCGCAAGACAGTGACGACATAGACCCTACGATCAGTGCGTTGCAGACGCAGGTTGCAGAGGACGAAGAGCAGATCAGCGAACTCGAAACGCAAGTTGCCAAGAAGGATGAGACGATTAGTGAGCTTCGAGCTGATCTGGCTCAAACCAAGCGTCCTAGAGCGTGCAGCATAAGTTCTGACGGTCAGACTGGGTAGCCAGCGGCGCGATAGAAGCCCCGGGCGTCGGCCGGAGTGACGGCCGCCAAGGCCCGCCCGACCGCGTCGATGACCGCCTCGA
>JAABUN010001386.1_pt1 | contig 53945 bp, 73 predicted proteins | sample 5559311 | NCBI WGS metagenome assembly JAABUN01 (sample SAMN10711877, study PRJNA513370) | rock metagenome | isolation source: Antarctica rocks | place: Antarctica: Victoria Land, Siegfried Peak sud
GTGGGCCGGGATGTCGCCGCGCAGCAATCGCCAGGCGACCCGATGCGCGCGATCGGATTGACTCCGGGCGATGCTGAACCTCCCGTAGCCATCCTTGTCGCGCCCGGCGGTCCAGAGCCAACAGTCGCCGGATGTATCGACCTTCTCCCAGAAGCGTTCGGCCAGGGGGCGCGTGTAGAACTTGTTCGCGTGGCCCGTCGAAACGAATGGCGCAGGTTGACCCTTGCGAAGCCCGTAGCGGACCCGCGTCTTGGTAGCAATCCGGGTCGGCTGGCCGCAGCCGCACGCGCAGATCCGGACGAACTGTTGTTGCATTGCCATAGGTGCTTTCCTCCTCGACGCGCGGGGAGTACTCCCCGCGCGTCCCGGCCCTACGCCGCCAGTTTCGCGAGGGGGGCGACTCGCCCGAAATTCCATCCCTCGCGTTCGCTGCGACGCTGGACCTGAGCGAGGTGCTTGCACATGCCGGTGAAGAGAAAGCCGTCGCATTCGCACGCCCAGCCGTGGCGGCTGCGTTCGATGCGATAGGCGATCCCCGGCCGTGACTGGCTGATGCTGACGTAGCTGCGCGCCTCGGAGACAACCGCCACCCGGACGCCGTTGGCCTTCGCGCGACTGCGGGCCTCGACCTGTCGTGCAGCGAGCGGCTTGGAGAACTGCCGGAGAACCATGCTAGACTTCCTTTCGTGTGGGGCCTTGGCCCTTCCATAAATGGCGCTGGTTCCTGATTCCCGTCCGGGCCAGCGCCATTCCCTACAATCTAAATATAGCACTAACTAATGTTTTTGTCAATAGCTTTCTGATTAATTATTGTGTGATTGCCCATCTTCCTCTATACTTAATGCGTTGGAATATATGTAGAGGGAGGCAAGGGGATGCACTGGCGATTAAGGGAGGTTGCAGAGCCGGAACGCTGGAATGCGAAAAAGCTGGCCGAGGCGACCGGACTTGCCTATAACACTGTCTGGGGTATCTGGACGAATAAAAGCAAGCGCGCCGATCTTGAAACGCTCGCCACTTTAGCGCGCGTACTCAAAGTTCAGCCTTCGCAATTAATTAGCGATCTGGAAGCAGAGGACGGGGAAGTAAAAATCGCGGCCTAGTCGAACCCTAGGCCGCGACGGGTTGCCCCTGGCGTGTCGAGTAAGCGACACGCCTATTGGTATTGTAGCGTTCTCGCCACTCCCACCGCGCCGCGACCAGCGCCGTCACGTCGTCTTGCAGCGGGCGACCGATGCGCGCCCGGTAGGTCGCGGCCAGCGCCGCCGACTTCTTGCCGAGATTGCACAGGGCCGTATCGGAGAGGTGGCGGGCGACGAGCGCGGCGGGGGTCCGCCGCCACGCGGCCAGCACATGATCGGCGTGCCAACAAGCCCGGCCACACTCCGCGCCCTTGCAGTCGCAGAGGATTGTGCCGGTGATGAGGTCGATCGCGACGGTGTTGACGCGCTCGGCGTCGTGGGCGCTGTCGGCCTGGAAGACGGCGATATTCGTGTGGTCGTCGCAACCGAGCAGCGTCAACTCGGCGGGGTTGTGCGAGAGGGCGGTGGCGGTGGACATGGTATACTGTCTCCTGTTCTGAGGCTTTGCCTCGGTTCAACCGATCCCTCTAGCGCCTCTCCTGCCAAGTTGGAGCGCTAGGGGGATTTCCATGTAATACATTGTAGTGCATAGAGTACTACTTGTCAAGCAGGTAAAGCTACTATATAATGCTATCAACGATACATTGTAGTGCGTTAGGAGGTTAGTAGTGTCAGAGGAGAGGCAGCCGGTATCGTTCCGCCTCACCCCCGAAACGGCGCGTATCTTGGATGCGTTGTCCAAGCGACTCGGCTTGAGTAAGGCCGGTGTCGTTGCGCTGTCTCTCAGGGAGATGGCCGAACGGCGCGGGGTAGCGGTACAGGACGAACCGGAGGGAAAACTCGCCGCCTGAGAGGTAAATCAGCAGGCGGCGAGTAACAGAGGTTGCCTTGCGGGTCGTTTCTGAGGCCACCCGCGCGGCGACGAGAGTGTAACAGAGGTAGGCATGATCACAGAAACGCGCACCCCCGACCAGTTGCGCCCGCACCCGCTCAATGATGCGGTGTACGGGCAAGAGCCGATCGATCCGGCCTTCCGTGAGAGTATCGAGGCGGACGGCGTTATCACCCCGCTGACCATCGATCAGGACGATACGATCATCTCGGGGCATCGTCGTTGGCGTGTGGCGCAAGCGATGGGCCTCTCGTATGTGCCGGTAGTGGTGCGCGAGATTTATGATCCGCTCGACGCCGAACGGTTGTTGATCGAGTCGAACCGCCAGCGCGAAAAAACGACCAGTCAGATCCACCGCGAAGCGGACGAACTAGAGCGGATCATCGGCACACAAGCGAAAGCTCGTATGTCCGAGGGCGGGCAACGCGGTAAGCGAGGGGCGGCAAAGACCGAGGAAGAAATAAGGTTACGCCAATTGGCAGAACCTTATTCTGAGAACGAGTCTCCCGGTGAGCGCGTGGAAACAGCCGAGCGCGTGGCGGCGCTGGTGGGGCGTCCCACGCGGACCTTTCAGCGCGAGCGGCACGTCTGGAACGTCGCGCAGGGGCGGCGCGGCGATCCGCTCGAGGTGCAGTCGGTCGCACAAGAACTGGTGAAGAAGCTCGATAGTAAACAGATCACCCCCTCCCGCGCGGAGATGGAACTGCGGGATGTCGAGAAGCGCACCGAGAGCCACGCGGGCTTACCGCCGCGCCAGCAGGTCGTCACCGAGGCCGAACAGTTAGAAACGGTGGTGCTGGGGGTCGACGCGGCGATCAACGACGGCGGCGTGGCGAAACACGCGCTCCTGCGCGAGTTGGGGCGCGACGTGCGCGGGATGCTCGCCTCGTATAAGGAAGATGATGTGTGCGCGGCGTTCGCGCGGCACCCCGACATGGATCACATCTTCACCGACCTCCACCGGCTCCGTCGTTTCATCGCCAACGTCGAGCGGCGCTGCGCCGTCATCGTCGGCGGGAAAGGGCGGGTGGGCTGATGGCGACCCGGAAGACGCAAATCCCCCTGACCGACCGGAGCTACCTGATCGAACTGATCCGCCCGGTCGCGGCCCAAGCGGCGGAACGCTGCAACCTCACCGAGTTGTCCGGGCTGGCGTTGCAGGCGGTCGATACCTATATGGACGCGACGAACGAAGCCGAGGACGTAGAGTGGTACGGACGCATCGTGCGTGGCGCGCTGGCCGATCGGGTGGTGATCGAGTTGTCCTTGCTCCTGAAAGCGCAATCGTTGGAGGTGACGCTGCCGTTCATGCAGCGCCCGATCCCCATCAACCCGCGTCAGGGTGTGCGGCTCAAAGGGATGAAGGAATACCAGCAGACCTTGTTCCTGGCGTTCACCTGGGACGAATACGAATCGTGGCGCACCGACTGGCTGGGGCGTTTCGAGCGCGCGGGTGGTATCCGGGCGATCATCACCCTGGTTGACCGGGTGCGGATTCTGCACCCGGAGGTGCCGAGCGTCATGGCCGCGCTGAGTCTCGGCGGCGCAACCGTCGAGGCGATCAACGCGGTGGCGGGCGCGGCTTGATCGCCTGGCGGTATCTGCGAGGTGGATGGGGACGCTGATCACCGCAGTATCGAGATGGATGAGCGGCGAAGTGCCATAATCTCACCGCAACACACAGTACCTGTCACTGTAACGCATCTCAGGAGGGAATAGATGGAAGCCAAGAGCCAGATCGGCTTTGAGCAAGCGGGGCTCGGCAGTATTCTTAAGCATAACCAACTTGTAGTCCCTGCGAACCAGCGCGAGTATGCCTGGGCCGAGCGGCAACGAACGCAGTTGTTCCAAGATTTCGCTAGGGCACTCACACACGGTGGCGATTACTTCATCGGAACCATTGTCACCATCCCCCGCAGAGATGGAACTCTGGAAGTTGTGGATGGTCAGCAGCGACTCGCCACGACTGCAATCCTGCTGTCTGCGATCCGCAACTATCTGCGTTCCAAGAATGAGACGATACTGGTAGAGGCGATCGATAATGAATTCCTCACCGGGATTGATCGTGTCAAGCGCGAGCGTGTCCCAAAACTGAAGCTGAACGTTGACGACAATGATTTATTCTCGGCAATCGTCGTTAGCGGGAGCTTTGCTGAAGTTCCGGTCGCCAGTGCGCGTGAATCGCACGACTTACTTCGCGAGGCAGCAACCCAAGCTCAGCAATATATCGAGACAATCGTGGCGAGTCTTGACCCGAAAGACCACGGCGACGAGTTGAATCGTTGGGTATCGTTCATTGAGCATCGTGCCCTGGCAGTGCTGCTACGTGTACCCGACGATGCCGATGCCTATAAGATGTTCGAAACACTCAACGATCGTGGCCTCCGTACATCGCAGGCAGATCTGATCAAGAACTACCTGTTCGGGCGCTCGGCTGGCCGCATCAGTGAGGTTCAGGCACGGTGGGCGCACATGCGTGGAGCTCTCGAATCCCTTGATGAGGATGAGATCACGACTGTCACCTTCCTACGGCATGCGCTCATTGTGCTCGGTGGTCCGTTGCGAGAGGTAGAAGTTTACGATCGCGTGCAAGAGCATGCGAAGTCAGAGCAACAGGCGATTACATTTGCCGCTACGCTGGAAACTCTCGCCAACGCCTATGTCGCCTCGTTCAGTTCCGAGCATGCGCGCTGGAATAACTACCCAGGGTCGGCCCGTCAGGCGATTGAAGTGCTCAACGTCTTGGACATCAAGCCAATACGCCCGTTACTTCTCGCGATTACGGCATATATGCCGGAGAAGGAGACAACGGCGGCACTCCAATTCCTTCTCTCCTTGGGCGTTCGGCTCCTGCTCGCCTTCACGACGCGCAGCGGCTCTGTAGAGACACCGCTTGCGGAGGCAGCAAATGAAGTTGCAGGCGGCAAGATTGCTAACGTCGCGCAACTCAGGGCCAAGATCGCGGGCATCACACCTACTGACCACGAGTTTCAAAATGCGTGCGAGACTGTCAGGGTGTCCAATACTCGCCTCGCCCGCTACTACCTCCGATCACTGGAACTTACCGCACAGGGACAGAAAGAGCCGTGGTTTATCCCGACGAATGACCACGCTTTTATTAATCTGGAGCATGTGCTTCCTAAGAAACCCGGAATGAATTGGTCGGAATTCATGGACGAGGAGGCCAAGGCGTATGTGAATCGGCTCGGCAACCTCGCCCTGTTGCAGGCGAGCAGTAATTCCAAACTGCACAGCGACAGCTTCGCCGATAAGCAGCCGATACTCGCCACGTCCCCATATATTTTGACGAGTGAGATCGGTACGGTGTCTGCATGGTCACCGCAGGCAATCACCGATCGTCAGAAGCGGCTCGCCGCTCTCGCCGTTGCAACGTGGCCTGTTCGGTAGGGCAGATTGTCCAGTAAGGGGTAGAAATAAAAAAGCAGCCACCGCACGATGAGGGCGGTGGCTGCTTGACTAGTGATGCTTGGCTGTCTACTCGTTTGCCCTCGCCTGCTATACTCCGGCGCTGCAACAGGGCGGCGCGACGGTCACGGCGATCAACGCGGTGGAGGGCGCGGCGTAGACACTCAATACAAGCGAGCGACGATGGCCCTGGCATTTCGTCGGGGCCGTCGTTTGTGCGCGGCCCCGGCCCGTGCTAGGATGCCGCCCGGCGGGGGGGCTGCGGGCGCTCTGCGGCTTGAGGATAAAGTCCGTCATTTTCGCCGAAATGGTGAGGTTATCTGAGGTACGTATGAGCGTAAGGAACGTCGCCGTCGGGTTCCTCTACCATGTCGCCTCGGGCAAGGTACTGCTGCACCTACGCGATCCCGATAAGCCGCCGAGCGCGGGGATGTGGGCCTTCTTCGGTGGGCGTGCCGAATCCGAGGACGGTGATGATCTCCGCGCTACCTGGTGCCGCGAGATGCGCGAGGAACTCGGGGTCGCGTTGGACCCGGAGCAAATCATGTCGCTTCGCCACGGCACCTACGAGGATGGCACCCGCTGGCACGACTATTATTACCCCTGGCCATCGCTCGACGAGGACTTCGTGCTGACCGAGGGCCAGCGCTACGCCTGGTTCACGCTCGACGAGGCGCGCGACTTGCCGGATATCGCCGACTACGCGCGGGAGGATCTGCGCCTCTTCCGGGATGTGCTCGGATACCGGGCTAATACGGCCAGGGCTCGTCGCACTGACGCTCGCTATCCTGGCGCGTGAGCACGGGCGTTGGCATCGCGGCCAAGTAGCGATCGAGCCAGTCCGCCGACCGCAGATTCGCCGGGCGTGCCCAATCGGTCACGACATGCTCGATCGCGCTCGTCGCAATCACCGTGCGCCGCGTCGTGATCCACCACTCGCGATACTGCGCCAGTTCGCGGTGGGGAGCGAGGAAGCGACCCAGCGCGGCCTCGTACGCGGGCTCGGCGAATACGTGGAGCCGTTGGTGCGCGTGCCACCACGCCTCGTACGACGAGAGTTGGTCGAGGAGCATCCCGCGTCGATGTGCCGATTTATCCGCTTCGCGCACGAGGAGGAGTCCTGTGGCACGCGGACCGGCGACCACGAACACCCTAAGACGCTGTGATAGGCGGAAAACTCGTCCCCGCATGGTCCTATCCCTTTCAAAGGTAAATCGTGCAATACTCGCGCAAACCGGGGCTTCTTCACAGTCTACACCCGACAGAGGGGTGCGGCAACCACTCATCTATTACCACTATCATGGCATCGGGAGGGCGGGCATGATCGAGAGCGGGGGCGGAGCGTCGGAGTCGATGCGGGTCGCGCGTGCGGCGGAGCAACTGGTGGCCGGGCTCGCCGACCGGGAACGCGGCCTGCTCGCCAGCGCCCTCATCGCGGTGTGCGACGGGACGGCGGACGGGGCGGCACCCGTGGTGGCGCTGCTCCGTCTCGACAGCGCCGACCCGAGCCTGATGAGCCGGGCCGATGTCGCGCGCCTGCTCGCCCATCTCGGGGCACAGGACAGCGCGGCGTTGCGGCGGGCGTTCCAGGACTTCCGGGATGATCCGGCGATGCACGCCACCCTCGATGGCCTCTTCGCCCCCTCGCGCGAGGATTCCGACACCAGCCGTCTCGGGGGCGATCCGACGATAACCTGATACCTTCCCTACCCGTGCAGCGCGGGCGCTATCGGGCCATTACCCAGGCCCATCATGTGGTGCCGGTGGCCGAGCTTATCGACTTCTTCTTGGAATTTGGCGACCGGATGCCAGACTTACCAATACGTACCGTGTGGCTGTGTCCGACCCATCATGTAATCATGCATAAACATAAGCGAATGACGTTAGAGTTGTTCGCGGAATTGACCACAGCGGAAACCGCGAAGATGGATAAGAGCGAGCGCATGGTAGACCTGCTTTCGTTCGTAAAACAGTAGCCACCCCAGCGCCGTGCTATGCTGCCACGGGCGCGGTGGCGAGTTGGCACAGCGGCGGCTGACGCTCCGCGATGGGCGTGCGAATCGGCCCAGCCGCGCATCATCGCTTCGTCCTGCGCAAGGGAGACGACGTATGACCGAGACACCGCCGCGCTACCGCACCCTCGATCGCCCCGGCCCCGGCCTCGCGCTGATCGCGGAACCGGATGGGCGGCAGGAGCTCTGGTCACTCAACCAGCGCGGGGCGCGACTGCGGCTGTGCGCGCAGTGTGGCACGATGACCGCGCAGATGTATCACCCGGCGCTCGTGCGGGGGCCGCACCGCCCCCATCTGTGCCGCCCCTGCGTCGAGGGCACACCCGCACCCGCGTAGCCCCCGCCCGGTGTAACGCCTCGCGCCCTGCGCCTGTCTAATCTGGCGGAGATGGCGTGCGCGTAGCCGGAGAGGACGGGCGATGTCGGGGTGGACCATGAAGCCGCGCAAACCGGGCGGCGGGTGTCAGGGGTGCGGGGAGCCGCGCGGCGCGGTCTTGCAGGCGCTCATGGCACGACCTAGTGCGGGCAGAACCTTGTGGCTCTGCACCAGGTGCGCCAGGATAGCGGCACGGCGGCAGGAATTCGTGGACGACTATGCCCGGCGGTGCGGCTTGCCGCCGGACGAGTGGGCGAGCGACGACACGAGGCCACAACCCGCCCCGCCCCGGCGGCGGCGCGACGAGTTGTAGCGAGGTACACGGTCAGTTACGTAAGAGCCGTGGGAACGCGGCGGAAGGGGACCCCCGTGACGAGCATGGATACGCCGGACCCGGCGGCGGGTGAAGAGCAGATGATCGCGGCGAAGTTGCGCGTGGCGTTGCACGACCACGATTGGCATCCCGTGCCCGCGATCGAGGACCGTGTCGAGGGCTATCCGTCGGGGGCCGTGGCGGCGGTGCTCGCGCGGTTGGTGGCGGAGGGCGCGGTCGAGCGGGATGCGGCGACGGACCCGCCGCGCTGTCGGCTCGCCCCCCAGGGCTGACGCGGGCGGCGGTGCATGGCCAGGAGGTAGCGATGGGTGGGCCGCGACGACCACGCCGACTACGGGTACTTAAGCTCTCCTCGACACGGGTGCTAGTGGCGCTCGATCTCGGCGGGGCGACGCTGCTGCGCGCGCTGCTGGCGTATGTGCCGACACGCCCGGCGGTGCCGCCCTATGCGCTGACGCTCGCGTGGGAACCCACTGCGCAAGCTTTCATCGCCAGCGTACCGGAGCTCCCGGGCTGTCGGGCGCAGGGCGCGACCTACGAGGAGGCCGCCGCCAACGCGCGCGAGGCGATTGCGGCGTGGGTGCGCGCGGCGCGGGCGCAGGGCGACCCGCTCCCCGCGCCATCTGGCACGGGGGCGTAGGGGAGCATGGACCGGCGGCGGGATGACCCGCGCGGCGAGACGCTGCGCGGCGGCGCGGCGGGGTTGTCAAGCGCCCCTAAGGTGACACGCACCGGGTGGGGCATCGTCGTGCTATCCTGCCACGGGCGCGGTGGCGAGTTGGCACAGCGAGGCGTTGCTCCTTACGCGACCCCCCCCCGCGATGGGCGTGCGAATCGGCCCAGCCGCGCCCCGTCCTGACCCGTAGGCACCCGCATGGCGGCCCTGGCGCTGCGCTCGGGCCGCCATTTGTGCGCCGGGCGAACGTCTGCTACGATCGCGCCCGATACGGCAGGGTAGCGCGGAGAAGGATCGGCGATGACGGAAGGTGCGGACAGGGGACCGGCGGGCGCGGCGACGGCCACCGAGGTATTGGCCCATCTCTATCAGGCGCTCGATTATCTGGCGGCGATCAGCGAGGCGACCAACTCCGGGGCCGTCGCCCGCGCGGGGCGGGCGACGCAGCACGAGCTCTGGGCGGCGGTCGCGCTGCTCGGCGGCGATCGCGACGGCTACCTGACGTGGGACGCGCAACGGAGGGAGGCGGCGCGGCGTCAAGCGGGCGATCGGCGCGGCCCGATCTGACGATCGGGGAGGCGCAGACGGAGCACCCGAGCGACTGGCGGCACGTCAACGCGGCGTAACTGTCACCCGAAGCAAGGCCCGCCGTTGTAGTGACGGCGGGTCATATTTTTGCTATACTTCTTTTGTCGGACAACGGCTGACAATGTCCGACACGTTATGGGGAGGGGATGATGGCCGATGAACTGACCGAGCGGGTGACGGTGCGAATGGACAAGGAGTTGATGGACCTGCTGCGGCGGGCGGTGAATGTCTGGCCGGGACTGACCCCGAGCCAACTCATCCGCGACCTCATCTACGAGCACAGCGGGCGACTGCACGACATGGTCCAAGCGCACGAGGACATGCAGTCCGGCGACCCGGCACGCGAGGAGCGTGGGCTGAAACTGTCGGCTTCGCTGTACGAGTCGGCGCGCAAGTCGCAACTCCAGATGGCCCGCGCGCATGCCGAGGCGCTCAGCGCGGTGGAGGGGGCGGCTTGACAAGGGGAGCGCCCGCCGACCACTAATCGGCGGGCGCGAGGAAGGGGAGGATAGGGGGAGTGTTGGGGCTGGCGACGTGACCGCCACAATCCGTCGCCGGTCCCGAGCGATGGGGGGATGTACCCATCGTACAGGCGCTGCGCCGCCGCCGCTATAGGAGGATGGTCCCGATCGGCACGCGGTCAGCGTGCGGCTCGATCGGATGGCGGCACGTTAACGCGGCGTAGCAACGCGGCCACGATAACAACCCACACCGCCCGGGCGGGCCGCTATGGCCCGCCTTTCCCTGTTAAGTCTGGGAGATTTTGGCCGTACGTGCAACTGGTGTAAGGCCAGTGCCCGCCTTAGAATAGTGGTCCTTGCAATAATCCGTGCCGCAATGTCAAAAAGGATGGGCAGCGATGGGGCCGAATTACCTCTACTATGGGGACAATTTGCCCGTATTGCGTCACTATATCGATGACGAGTCGGTCGATCTGGTCTATATCGATCCACCATTCAATTCCAATACCGACTACAATCTGTTGTTCAAGGGACAGGACGGCAATCGCGCAGCCGCGCAGATCAAGGCGTTCTCCGATACGTGGCGCTGGGATCAGGGTGCGAGTCAAGCATACGACGAGTTGATGAAGACTGGCGGTAATATCGCCCAAGCTGTCGCGGCGTTCCGTCAACTCCTCGGCACGAGCGACATGCTCGCATATCTGACCATGATGGCTCCTCGCCTCATTGAACTGCATCGAGTACTTAAACCGACAGGGAACCTCTTTGTTCATTGTGATCCGGGGGCGAGCCACTATCTCAAGATACTGCTCGACGCGATTTTCGGCCCGGAGAACTTCCGCAATGAAATCGTTTGGATGCGAACCGGTTCCAAGGGACTGATGACGCGGCGTTTGCCGAGGAATCATGACCTGCTATTGAGTTACCAGCGCTCGGCGGCTTCGACCTGGAATGCCGACGCGATCTACACGCCCTACGACCTGACTGCACTCGACCCGAAAACAGCGTCGAAGTACGCGCATCGCGGCGACGATGGTCGCTACTATCAACTGGACAACCTGCTCAACCCCAACCCCAATCGCCCGAATCTCACCTATGAATTTCTCGGCGTGACCCGCACATGGCGCTGGACTCGCGAGCGGATGCAGCGCGCCTACGAGGCGGGGCTGGTCATCCAGCCGCGCCCCGGCGCGGTCCCGCGCTACAAGCGATACCTGGATGAGCAGCGCGGCAAACCGTATTCGGATGTATGGACAGACATCGATCCGCTCAATTCCCAAGCGGCCGAGCGACAAGGCTATCCGACACAGAAACCAGTCTTGCTGCTCAAACGACTCATCGAATCGGGCAGCAATAAGGGCGATGTCATCCTGGACGCATTCTGTGGCTGCGGCACGGCTGTCTCCGCTGCCTTGGATACTGAGCGGCAGTACATCGGGATCGACGTGACCTTCGCCGCCATCACCGTCATTCGCAATCGGCTACGGCAGGAATTCCCGGACGTTCCCGTACCGAAGCCGATCGGCGAACCAGAATCGGTCGAAGACGCCGCGCAATTAGCGCGTGACGACCGCTACCAATTCCAGTGGTGGGCGCTCGGACTCATCGGCGCGCGACCGACCGACGAGAAGAAAGGGGCCGACCAGGGGATTGACGGGCGACTCTTCTTCGACGATGAGGACTCGGACTACACCAAGCAGATCATCGTTTCGGTGAAGTCCGGCCCGATTCCCTCCAATCATGTGCGCGAGTTGCGCGGCGTCATCGAGGAGCAAAATGCGGCTATCGGGGTGCTGATTACGATGCACCCGCCGACGCCTGCGATGCTCAGGACGGCCGCCAGCGCCGGGACATACGACTCACCGAAGTGGGGCAAGCGTTACTCCCGCCTACAAGTCCTGACCGTCGCCGAATTGCTCGACGGTCGGCAGATCAAATGCCCGCCGCTCAGCCAGGTCAATCGCACGTTCGCCAAGGCACCCAAGCACAAGCGCCCCGCAACGACGTACCAGCGCCCACTCACCGGCACGAACGTGATCGAGGTGTCGCCACCAGAGAACGTCGTGGCGATGCGCCCGCCCAGAAAGAAGAAGCTGCAAGAGACGGCGGATTAGGATTCGCGTAAGGCAAGGAGCGACAGTATGCAATTACGTGACGCGATGGACCTGAGAAAAGCCTGGGGTGACAAACCCTGCGATCATCCCAAGTGGGAACGCGAGTACGATCTGGGGGCACAGACAGGCGATTATGTTTGTACGACGTGCGGCAAGGTGGAATGGGAGGGGGACTACAAGAAAATGCAAGAGGCGAAGAGTCAGAAACAATAGCATCCCTCCCCTGAGTCTACGCGAACCCCGCCCCGCGCCCCGCCCGTACTTCGCGGGCGGGGCTTTCCCTACCTGGGGAAGTGCTCGATGTTCGTCCACAGGATCACCGCGACGATCACGGGAGCGGACCTGCTTGTGCGCGCTGTGGGAACCTGCGAGAATCCGCGTCCGTGTCCGTGCGTGGGACGCGGATAATCCGACGCGAGGGCGGGGGGTGACATGCGCTGGTGGTGCTGGGCGTACTGGGTATTCGTCGCCTTCGTGTTCCTGATCGCCGTGGGCTTCTTGCTCCGCCCGCTGGTGGTCGCGTATCCCGCCCCCCCACCGCGCGTGACCGTCACCCCGACGCCCTGACCGTCGTCAGACTATCCCCGACCCTGTTCCACACCCCCCGCGTTGACATAGCTCCCGCCCGCCTGCTATCGTTGGGGCAGACCCGCAGCGACGGGCAGGGACGCCGAACCGCACCGACGGTCAGTCCGGTGTGATGCGCGTCCTCCACGCTGCGGGTTTGCCATGTCCCTCGCATTCGCCCACCGGCCCCAAGCAGCGCCCCTCGCGCCCGCGCCACGCGCGGCGTGGTGTCCCCGCGCCCCGCACCGCCATATGGAGGGCGGTTGGGGTCCGACGTTCGGCGCGGGCGACGGCGGTAAGAGCTTCGGCCCCTATCAGATTTATACGGTCGCCCATCCGGAGGTGAGCCGCGCGCAGGCGGAGGATCCGGACTGGTCCACCAATTACATGTATCCGCAATACTTCGCGGCGAGTCGGCGCGCGCTACCCTGGGGGACCGACCCCGCGCAGGCCGGGGCGCTCGCCGCCTACTACGCCGAGCGCCCCAAGGACATGTATCCGGGCGCGCGGATCGCCGGGGCCTGGGGCGACAGTCGGGGACTGGTCGGCATGGCCGACGGCGGGGTGATCACCGAGCCGATCGTCGGGCGCGGCGTGCGCTCCGGGCGCGGCTACACGTTCGGCGAGGCCGGGCCTGAGGGCGTCTTCAACGCCGACCAGATGCGGGCCCTGACGCCGCGCGGCGGCGGGGACACCAATGAGACCCATTACCACTACACCATCCAGTCCACGGAGCCGACGGTCACGATCGACGGGTTCAAGCGCGAGGAGCGGCGAGAAGAAAGGTTGCGTGGGTATGGTCGTTAGATTACCGCTAACCTCGCGCCCCTCGCCGCCGACACGATGGTTAGGACGCGGGCGAGCGACGGGGGGGGCACAATGAGGAATCTTTGCCCTCGGTGTGGTATTCCTTTACCCGCTGAGGCGTACTACGAACCACTCGGCTGTGCGGCGAACGAGCGCGAATTAGCATACGTCGTGCGGCACGTTCTTTACGACGCCGATGGGAAGAAGATCGGGGTGTGCGTGGCCTACGCTGGCCCGGAGAAAGACGAGGGGGCGGGCTAGATGCCCGCCCCCTCGTCTGTTTATCTGGCTGCGTACTTACCCGCCCAGCAACGATCCATCGAAGCACTGGACCATGAACCGACATTGCGACTCGGCGGCATCGAGCATCACCACCAAGCGTTCCCGTTCGTATGCCGTCGCCGTGTGACTGCGCCGCTCGGTGTCGGCGAGGAGCCGCCGCAGGCGGACGAGGGTCTGCGCCAGCGGCGAGGGGTCGGCGACATCGCGCAGCCCCAGCCGCACGATGTCTTTGCCCTCCTCGATGCCTGAGCAGTAACCATGATCATAGCCCGCAAGCCAGCCATCCATGTAGGCGAGCATCGCCATGTGCGCCATGCCCCGATGCAAGGGATCGCGCTCCGGGAACCGCGCGGCGAGGGTATCGGCGAATGCGTCGATCGCCGGGACGGACAAGCAATACGGGTCGTCGCGGATCAAGGCGGCGAGGTAGGTCCGGGTGTCCTCCGGGTGCGGCCCCTGGGGATACGGGGCACCCACCGCCCGCTGCTGGTCGCGCGGCGCGGCTTGCTGTACGAGATCGGCTGGTGGCGCGGGGAGTGCCGTTGCGGTCGGGAGCGCCTCGGCGGCGGCGACGGGCACGGGCGGCTGACCCCAGCCAGCGGCGTAGATCGCCCCGATCGCGGCGGCGTCCCTCACGACCTGGCGGCGCGTCTTGCGGATTGCCATGTGGTACTCCTAGTAAGTTGTGGGTGCAATCAAAAGGAGGGAGCGGGGGGGCGGCAATGCGCCGCCCCCGTAGCGCGTCAGGCGGCGAGCTTGGCGAGCGGGGCGACCACGCCGAAGCTCCAGCCCTCGCGCTCGGAGCGGCGCTGCACGGCGGCGACGTGCTTGCAGCACCCGGTGAAGCGGAAGCCGTCGCACTCGCAGCCCCAGCCGTGGCGGCTGCGCTCGATCCGGTAGGTGATGCCGGGGGTGGACTGGCTGACGCTGACGTAGGAACGGGCCTCGGAGACGACGGCGACGCGGACGCCGCGCTCTTTGGCGCGGGCGCGGGCCTCGATGTGGCGGGCGGCGAGTGGCTTGGCGAACGCGCGGGGGGTGGTCTGGGTGCTCATGGTATACTGGCCTTTCCGGGGGTGATCCCCCTGGTACTCGATGCCCTTGCCGCTTCTTCCTGCCAAGTCTGGAGCGGTAAGGGCATTTCCATATCAACTATTATAGGTGTAAAATAGGTGCTTGTCAAGTCTTTTCAATTGTATAAATAAGTGGTATAGTATCAAAGTAGAAAGGAGGAGCTATGTCGGCAGATGAATTTGTCAAACTCCAGTTACGGCTCCCGAAGGTACTCCACGAGCGACTACAAAGAATCGCAACGGAGGAGGAGCGGTCGCTGAACGGACAGATCGTCTACTTTCTTCGGAACCTGACTGATCAATACGAGGAGCGAAAAGACGAAGAAGAGGAAGTAAAAGCAGCGGCCTGAGGCTCACATAACCTGACAGGCCGCTGCCGGAGTAGCTACCCCAGAAGCGACTGGTACTCGCAACCGGGGATAGCGGGAGTGTAACAGGAGTAGCGCATGACCGCAGAGACACGCAACCCCGATCAATTACGCCCGCACCCGCTCAATGATGCGGTCTACGGCACCGAGCCGATCGATCCGGCCTTTCGCGAGAGCATCGAGGCGGAAGGTATCCTCACGCCGTTGACCATCGACCAGGACGACACGATCATCTCGGGACACCGGCGCTGGCGTGTGGCGCAGGCGATGGGCCTGTCGTATGTCCCGGTGGTGGTGCGCGAGATTTACGACCCGCTCGACGCCGAACGCTGGCTGATCGAGTCGAACCGCCAGCGCGAGAAAACCACTAGCCAGGTCCACCGGGAGGCCGATGAACTAGAGCGGATCATCGGCGCGCAAGCACAGTCACGCATGGTGGAAGGTGGCAGGCGCGGCGGCGCGATGGCTGGCCGTGCTAGGCCGATGGTAGACCCGATAGGGGTTCCGCCAATTGGCGGAACCCCTATCCCCGAACCTGACACCCCCGACGGTGAGCGAGTCGAGACGGTCAAGCGTGTCGCGGAGATGGTCGGGAAGCGCACGCGTACTTTCGAGCGCGAGCGGCATGTCTGGAACGTGGCGCAGGGCAGACGCGGCGATCCGCCCGAGGTGCAGTCGGTGGCGCAGGAATTGGTGAAGAAGCTCGACCAAAAGCAGATCACCCCCTCACGCGCCGAGATGGAACTGCGGGATGTCGAGAAGCGCACCGAGAGCCACGCGGGCTTACCGCCGCGCCAGCATGTCGTCACCGAGGCCGAACAGTTAGAAACGGTGGTGCTGGGGGCCGACGCCGCGATCAACGATGGCGGCGTGGCGAAACACGCGCTCCTGCGCGAGTTGGGGCGCGACGTGCGCGGGATGCTCGCCTCGTATAAGGAAGATGATGTGTGCGCGGCGTTCGCGCGGCACCCCGACATGGATCACATCTTCACCGACCTCCACCGGCTCCGTCGTTTCATCGCCAACGTCGAGCGGCGCTGCGCCGTCATCGTCGGCGGGAAAGGGCGGGTGGGCTGATGGCGACCCGGAAGACGCAAATCCCCCTGACCGACCGGAGCTACCTGATCGAACTGATCCGCCCGGTCGCGGCCCAAGCGGCGGAACGCTGCAACCTCACCGAGTTGTCCGGGCTGGCGTTGCAGGCGGTCGATACCTATATGGACGCGACGAACGAAGCCGAGGACGTAGAGTGGTACGGACGCATCGTGCGTGGCGCGCTGGCCGATCGGGTGGTGATCGAGTTGTCCTTGCTCCTGAAAGCGCAATCGTTGGAGGTGACGCTGCCGTTCATGCAGCGCCCGATCCCCATCAACCCGCGTCAGGGTGTGCGGCTCAAAGGGATGAAGGAATACCAGCAGACCTTGTTCCTGGCGTTCACCTGGGACGAATACGAATCGTGGCGCACCGACTGGCTGGGGCGTTTCGAGCGCGCGGGTGGTATCCGGGCGATCATCACGCTGGTTGATCGGGTGCGGATTCTGCACCCGGAGGTGCCGAACCTGCTGGCCGCGCTCAGCCTCGGCGGCGCGACGGTCGAGGCGATCAACGCGGTGGAGGGCGCGGCTTGATCGACTGGCGGCATGTCAACGCGGCGTGAGGCACCGATGACCGGGGGCATGACCGACGAATTCACACTGGCGGTACTCGCAGAGGAACACACCGACGGGTGCATCGTGTGCGGCTATCGGCTGACCGATACGCTCCCTCTGGCAAGCAAGGTGCTATAGTCCCCCCAGGAACACGAGGGCGATCGGGAGCGTTGTGAGAGTGGCCGTGGAATTCGATGTGCGGTTCTATGGGACGGCCACCGGCGAGAAGCCGATAGTGACGTGGCTCAACGAGTTGAGGCGCACGCAGCCGGTGCTAGAGCGCCTGGTCGCGACCGGGCTAGAGAAGCTGAACAACGGCGATCGCCACGGTCCGCCCCTGACGACGCAGATCGATCCCGCCAATGGCATCTACGAGTTGCGCGTCGGGTCCGCGAACATCGCCCGCGTATTCTTCTTCTTCCAGCCCGGTCAGGAGATCGTCGTCACCAACGGATACGTGAAACAGCGGCAACGGCTCAACCCCCGCGAACTGCGACGGGCGCAGGAATACCAGCGGGACTGGAAGGCGAGGTATCCATGACAGCAGAACTGATTTATAGCCCCGTTCGGCGGGATGATGATCTCGCCGCGTATCGGGCCAACGACACCCCCGAGGAGCAACAAGAAGCCAGGCTCGCGAGCCTGGCCCATGACATCGTGTACCTGCGCGCGCGCGCGATACGCGAGAACGGGCCGCGCGTCAGCGTGACCATCGCGGTGCCCTGGTACGATTTCGGACCGCAGGGGCTGGAGCGCCTGAACCGCTACCTCAACGAACTCGGGCAACGCGTCCAGGCCACCGAGCAGGTGCTGGACACGGGCCGCTACGTCCACATCGCCCCGATCAAGCGCCGCATGGCGGCGACCGCCTAAGCGCGCCGCGCCACCGCTCGCACGACGCGCAGCAGCACCCGCTGCCAATCTAACGACGAGTACATGTAGTTATTGCTCGCCTGTCTTGCGTAAAGACCGTGACCTCCTTGATGCCCGATTCCGATCCGAACTTGATGTCGACACTCGGACGAAATGTGACATAACTTAGTGTCGCGTTACAGATGGTGTTCGCTACTGGACGATCGGAACTCGACGTGCCAAGCGTCGTAACGATCCCCGAGCGTTCCTCTTGTACCGCCCCCCCTTGGATGAACTGATACCAGGGCGCATCCCGGAAATTTCTGTGAAGAAACAGCAGCAGATCGCTCGCGACTTCTTGATCATGCGCCGTTGGTCCGGTCGGCAGTGGTGTGCTTGTTGGTGCACTCGTTGGGGTCGGGATCGGGGTCGGGGTCACGGTCAGTATTGTCGTGGCCGGTGGTAGCAGGGTCGCTGCCACTACGGACGGCGTTGGCAGGGAAACAGGTGTTTGCGCTGCGAGGGGCGTACGGATTGTGGTAGGGGAGGCGGACAGGGCGACACTCCCCGGTGCCGCCTTGGGGCTGTATGTCCCTACGCCGCCGAGTATCGCCATCGGGATCAGGACGGCGGCGGCGGCGAGTGCGAAGCGCTTCGGGGTGGCGCGCAATGACGCGGGAACCCAGCGCAAGAGCCGCAGACTGGCGACACGCTCGACCATCGTAGGGCGAACCCAGGCGAGGACGACCAAAGCGATCGCGCCGAGGATCGTCAGGGGCCAGAGGTAGCCGACGATGACGAGGACCACGCCGAACACGAAGAAGGCGACGATAGCAGGTAGGAGCACGGCGCACCCCCGCCTGCGCCCACTCGCTTTCGTCGCGGGACCGACGCCGCCCGAACCAGCGGCGTCGGTCCCGGCGTGCGGGTTGAGCGCGCGGTCGATCGCCCCGATCTCGCCCTCTAGCTGGGACACTTGTGCGCTTGTCTCTCGTTGCCGCACCTTGACCTGGCCGATCTGTAGCTTGATGGTGAGCGTCTTCGGCGAACGCTGTAGCGTCCGTAATTCCGCGTCGAGTGCTTGGCGTTGATTGCGCGCCCCGCCGATGTCCTGGATCAGTTGGGCGCGGCGCTGGGTGAGTTCCATGCGTTCCAGTACCGCCCGCGTCTGCTCATTCCCCTCGCGAACGGCACCGACCATTTGCTGGTTTGCGTGGAGGATCATTTCCCCCTGATCGACCTCGACCGCCATCGTGTTCTTGCAGTAGTCGCAGGTTGCCCGTGTCGCCCCGGTCGGGACGGCGAGCGGCGCGCCGCACAGCGGGCATTGCATTTGCCGGATATCTGACATGTCCCCCTCACCTCTCTATGCCGAGCCCCGAAGTGGCCCGATTGTAGCATCAACTGACAATCGATGGGCGAACACGGGGGGCACGTCGCTTGTGCCGCCTCGACGTTATGGTATACTGCGGGTAAGCGAATAGGCAGTACGGTGTAGGCCGTCCCGCCCCATACCACCCCTCCTTCTTCCTCTTGACGACAACTGCGGCGTACTCTACCATAGCTAGTAGCAAGCGCGAGCGCCTTCTTGGAAAGGCCGGTTTGCTCCCCCTCGGGGGCACCCTCTGTGGTGCCCACCGGGGCGGAGTGACCGGCCTTTTTCGTGCTTGCGAGCGGTCGTGCCTGACACAGAACAGATCCAGTCCACCGAGCCGACCGTCACGGTGGACGGGCTGAAGCGCGAGCAGCGGCGAGAAGAAAGGTTGCGTGGGTATGGTCGCTAGGTTCCGAAAAATCTTGATTGCGCTGCGCCGTCGCTTCGCGGGCAAGGGAGAACGTCATAGTCACGAGCGGTATACCTTCATCTCGTCCATGCCGGAGATCACGGTGGACGGGCTGAAGCGCGAGCAGCGCAGGGAGGAGCGGCTGCGTGGCTACGGGCGGTAACGCGGTCGCCACCACGCTCGGCGGGCTCATCGTCGTTGACCCCGACGGCGTTGAGCACAGCCTGAGCGACGGCAATCCCCTCTTCGTCCTCCTGGGCCTGGAAGGGCTGCACATGCCGCCCGTGGATATGGTCGAGGAGAACGTGCCGCGCCAGCCGGGCGCGCGCCTGCGCGAGGTGCGTTTCACGGCGCGCGAGATCGACGTGCCGCTCCGGCTCCTGGCCGCGACGCCCGCCGCGCTCGCCGCCAGCGTCCGCACCCTGCTCGGCTGGTTCAACCCGACGCGCGCCGTCGCGCCGCTCCTGCGGTTCACCGCGCCGGACGGGAAGCAGCGCGAGATCGCGGTGCGCTACGTCAAGGGGCTGGATTTTCAGGACGATCTGGGGGCGTGGCGGGTCGATCGGCGCACTACGATCGTGCTGCGCGCCTACGATCCGTTCTGGTACGACCGCAGCGAGTGGGTCGGTAGATTCGTGCTGGGCGCGGTCGCGGGATTGTTTTTCCCGCTGCCGCCGCTGCGCCTCTCCTCCTCGACGATCTTCGCCGCGCCCGCGATCGACAATCCGGGCGACGTGGCGGCGTGGCCGGTCTGGACGATCACCGGGCCGGGCGTCAACCCCGGAATCAACAATCTGACGACCGGCAAATTCGTGGCGGTGCTCGGCGCGCTCGCGACGGGGGAGAAGGTGGTTATCGACACGCGACCGGGTCGCAAGACCGTCGTCGGGCCGGGCGGGGCCAACTGGTTCCCGAATCTCGTGGTCGGTTCGGCGCTCTGGCCGCTGGCGCGCGGGGCGAATGCGGTGCAGATCGAGTTGACCGGGGCGACGCCGCAGTCCTCCGTCTCCTACTCCGTCCGACCACCGTTTTTGAGTATCTAGGGGGGTATCGTGGCGGAGTATGTCATCTACCTGCGCGATCGGGATTTGCGCCGGGTAGCGGTCATCGAGGACTACGCGGAGCTGTCGCTCCTGCTGTCGTTCAACGCGCCCGGCGGTTTCGACTTCACCGCGCCCGCGAGCACGATCGCCGGCCTCCTCACGCCGGGTGTGGGCGTGATCATCGAGCGGGACGGCGTGCCGCTCGTCTCCGGGCCGCTCGACGCCAAGCGCCGCACCTGGGCGCGGGACGCCGACCACCTGATCCTCTCCGGCCCGGACGACGGGATCGCGCTCGCGGATCGGGTGGCGCTCCCCGTGCCCGCCGCGACGCCCAACGCCGATGGCACGGCCTACGCCGCCGCCGCCTACGACGTGCGGACTGGCGCGGCGGAGACGGTCATGCGCGCCTACGTGGACGCCAATGCCGGGCCGGGCGCGCGACCCGAACGCCGGGTGCCGGGCCTGCGCCTCGCCCCCGACCTGGCGCGCGGGGCGACGATCACCGGGCGGGCGCGCTTCGTCCCGCTCGACGAGCATCTGCGCGGCCTGGCGCTCGCGGGCGGCGATCTCGGCTTCCGCGTCGTGCAGGCCACGGACGCGGCGGCGCTCGAATTCCAGGTCTACCCGACGCGCGACCTGACCGCGAGCGCCGTGTTCAGCGCCGAGTACGGCAACGTCCGCGCCTACGACTACCGCGAGGGGGTGCCGCCCGGCACCTACGTCTACGTGCTCGGCGGCGGCGAACTGACCGCGCGGGCGGTCGTGGAGGGCGGGGACGCGGCGGCGATCGTGGCGTGGCGCAGGCGCGAGCAGGCGGTGGACGCGCGCAACACCGCCGATGTGGGCGAGTTGACCGCGCAGCGCGACAAAGAATTGCTCGATCGCCGCGCCGATGTGGGCCTGAGCGTGACGCCGATCGACGGGCCGGGACTGGCGTTCGGCGTGGATTACGGACTGGGGGACCGGGTGACGGTCGTGGTAGACGACGTGCCGATCCGGGAGGTGGTGCGCGAAGTGACGATCACCCTCGACACGCAGGGCGGCGAGACGATCGTGCCGAGCGTGCTGTCACCCGGCTCCGTCGCGCCCACCGTGGACGCCCTCTACGCCACGATCGCCGCGATGGGCGAACGGCTGGGACGACTCGAACGCACGAAATAGGAGGGTGCCGTGAAGACCGCCGTACCGTTTTCCACCAGCCCGATCCTCGACGACGTGACCTGGCGCAGGATGGCCCGCCTGTGGGCGGGGACGGGCGTGATCCCGGCGACGCAGGTCTCCGTCCCCGTCTACGCCCCGGCCATGCTCGTCTACGCCGACGCCTCGGGTTTCAACGTCAAGGTCTCGCCGGGCGAGGCGGTCGTGGACGGAGGGTACTTCGCCGACGACGCGACGATCACCCTGCCGATCAACCCGCCCAACGCGACCAACCCGCGCATCGACCTCGTGGTGCTGCGCTGGGACGGGCCGAACAACCTGGCCGAGTACATCGTGTTGCAGGGCACCCCGGCCGCCATCCCGGCCGTGCCCGCGCCGACACAGAATCAGGGCGGGCGCTGGGAGTTGCCGCTCGCGGAGGTGCGCGTCAACGTCGGCGTGACCAACATCGCGGCCAGCGCCGCGACCGATCGACGCGCCTACGTCCGACGCTGGAGGAGCAGCGCCACGCCGCAGGAGATTGTGTCCACGGCGCCGCTCGACACCGCCGCGAGCGCGCAGGTGCTCCTCGCGACCATCCAGTACATCATCGGGAATACCAACGCCCTGCGCCTGTCCCTCGTCCGGGGCGCGGCGGGGTCGAATTGGGTCGATACGTTCATCCGCTTCCAGCAGGACATCGACAACGGCCTCGCCGCGGGCGGCTACCTCGATGTGGGCAACGTCGCGGGCAACCCGATCGCGGCGCTCGGGGCGGGCACGGTCCGTCGCTTCGTCGCGGAGATGACGCGCGCGCTGGTGGACGGGAGCCTGGAGGTTGTCAACGCCCCGCACGTTTTCATCGCCCGCACGGGCGAGGTCGCCTTCCGGCTCTACAACAACGGCGGTGTCGCGGAGTGGGTGTTCCGGCAGGCCGCCGCGCCGAGTCACCATGGGCGCATCAGCATGATCGCCGGGGGGGGCTACACCGATTACCTGGCGTTCAACCCGCTCGGTGGGATCGAGGTCAGCCAGCCGCTCAGGGGGACGGCCTTCCCCGAACTGGCCGAGAAATACCTGGGCGTGGGGTCGGCCCAGATCTACGTACATGGTTGGGGTTTCCAGCCGCGCATCGCGTCCGGCCGCTGGGGCACGACCCCGGGGGCTTGGCCGTATGCGTGCGCCCACAACGCCGGGGCGTCGGGCGCGACCGTGCGGATCGACTACTACGACGCGACCAGCATCCGCCTCGTCAACGACAGCGGGCAGAACGTCTACGTCAAAATCTACGGGATCCAGTAATTGGGGGAGGGGCGGGCGATGAAACTGATCGTACGCGAGGCCGATAACGTCGTGATGGCTGCGGTGACAGACGAGACGGAGGTGCGGCCACAGGCGGGCCAGCGCGAGGAGGTCGCCGACCAGACGAAGGCCGATTTCGACGCGGCGGCGGCGACGGCGGGCCCGACGGGGGCGGTGATCTGGGACGCGGCGACGCGGCGCGCGGTGGCGCGCGCGCGCACCGGTACCGACCCGGTACCGCAGCCGAAGCAGGACCGGCAGGCCGTGGTTGCCTACCTCGGCAAGGCGACGCCGACGGCGGCCGAGACGGTCGCCGCGCTGAAGGCCGTCGCGCGGCTCGTGGGCGCGGGGGCGGGATGAGCGCGACGGAGCTGTTATGGAAAGCGAGTGCCGTGGACGGCACCGGCACGGTTCGCCCGGTCGCCCGCTGGGCCGCTGGGCCGGCGCGCGGCTAAGGTCCGCGATGGTCGGCGCAACGATCTGCCCGACGTGCGGCGAGGCAACGCGCCAAGACTGGCGCGCGTTGCGGCGGGTGGCGGGTGCCTTGCCCGCCTATCGCCTCAGTCATCGGCGCGCGGGCGGCGGGCGCTGCGTGACCGATCGCGGGCCGTGGCTGCGGGAGTTGCCGAGCCTCTGTACAGATCGTGCCGTAGGGTCTACAATTGGCGATAGCAGCCGCAGCGCACGAGACGACGATCTCGCCACGGCCTCATGAGAGGTTTGTGGCGTTTTTGCGTTGCGCACGAACGGGAGCGGCGATGCCGGTCGGCGACACCCTGGTCAACCTGATCATCAGCGGCGCGGTCGCGCTCGGCCTCGCGCGCCTGTTGCAGCAGCAGTACGAGGCGCGGATCACGGCGCTCACGGTCGGCTACGAGGCGCGCATCCTCGACCTCAAGGAGCGGGTCGCGGCGCAATCGGTCAAGATCGACGCGCTCCTCAAGTCCAACGACCAACTGGCCGATGCCGCGCTCGTCTCCGCCAACACGGTGCGCGCGGTCGCGCCGGGGAAGGAGTAGCGATGGCGATCGTGCAGATGCTCACCGTCGCGCTCGGGCTGCTCCTGCTGCTCGGTGGCGCGCTGTGGATGGCCCGGCGCGCGGCGGGGCACGACGGCGCGTCACCCCCCCCGCTGTCGGCGCGCGCCGACCTGGTGCCGGACGATCCGCACGTCCGGCACCAGGCGCGCCGGGTGGCGCAGGCGACGACGCGAAGCGCGACGATCCACGGCGACGCCACGCGCCTCGCCGAACTCCGGCTGGACGCCTTGGACGCGACGATCGGCGCGCAGCAGGCACAACAGGTCAGGGAGCGCGAGAATTATGCGCGACTGGAGATGCTGGGCGTGAACCGACAAATATTGGAGGAGCGGATAGCAGCCGAGATACAGGAGCGCAGACGGGCCGGGATGGGAGGCGATCATGCCGGAACTGATTGAGTACCTCCTGTACTTCGCAACGGCGACCCTCCCCGAGATGGGGGTGGTCCTGTTCAGCGCCCTCACCCTGCTGTTCTGCATCGACAGCTACCGTGTCCAGCGCCAGGATTACGCCATCCTCCGGCGCAACGGCGCTGACGCGTTCGCTTTTCGCGAGTCCACGGCCCAGGGTCGTTCGGCCCTCGGACGCGGCGTTATCGCTGCCATCTTCCTGTTCCTCGGCGTTATCGCGGTACGGACCCCCGCGCGTATCCCGCTGGTCATCGCCCCCCTCGTCTCGTTCGCCTTGCTGGCCGTGGTGGTCCTCATTCTCGGCGTATTGCAGATACTCGACCGTCGAGATCGTCGGGCGAATATCAAGGACTTGTTGGACCTGCGCCGTGCGCGCGAGTCGAGCGCAGCCGGGATCATCGCCATCGACCGCCACAGCGTTATCCTGCAATTCAACGCCGCTGCCGAGCGGATATTCGGCTACAGTGCCGATGAAGTGATCGGGGCATCAATGACCGCGCTGATGCCCGAGAGATACCGGGATGCCCATCTGCGCGGTATTGCTCGCGCCTATACCAGCGCGACACCCGGCGCTCGCATGAATCAGGTTCTCGACCTACCGGGCTTGCGGAAGGACGGGTCGGAAGTGCCACTGCACATCACACTCAGCGAGACGACCGGGGTTGCGGGGAAGGTGTTCGTGGCGATCTTCACCGAAGAAGTACCGGGCAGCGACAAGATCACGAAGGATGTTGACGAGCTTCGCCACGACGCACAGATGGAGCGCGTGCAGGAGAATATCGTCCTGACAGAACAAATCCGCCAGCTTACACAGGAGGCGAAGGAAGCCGCAAAAGCCGCCCGCGACGTTGCAAACGATGCCAATGAGAAGATCGCGCAGACGAACAGGATGGCGAGCGCGGCGGCGCAACGCGTCGAAGACTACATGCGGCAACTGGAAGGGGAACGGAAGGAGCGCGAGGAATGACAGCCACGCCGACGACACCACCGAGGACGGCACCATTCGCCGCGCGCCCCTGCCTGTGCTGCAAGGGTCACACGCCGATCCCGTTGCAAATAGAGTTGCACCATATATGGCCTCAGTATGACCAAATCGCCCTGTACGGGGCGCTGCGGAACCGTGAAACGGTCGCTTTGTGCCGGTCCTCGCACCGCAACCTTCATATCTACCTGACCGCGCTGATGGCTGGACAACCGTTGCCGCACGTCAACGCCTACACCGCGCGACTGGCGCGCGAGGGGCTGCGCCGGATCACGGCGGGGCATGAGGCGGCGGGCGTGCCGATCGCGCCGGGTGGGGGAGGGGAATGAGCGGTACGACTGATGGACGTATCCCCGGATATGACAAGCATGGGTATCTGCTGGCCGAATTTGAGCAAGGTGAGTCGAAGGTCACGACATGGTTTCGTTATAGCCATTACGTTGCGATGGCGCTGATCTGCCTGGCTATCGTAGCGATTGGTGTCGCTGGCCTAGTTGAGGTCGCGATCTGGGGTGAGTTGCGATGAGCGTCAACGACTACGGCCTCGGTCGGCGGGTCAGCGTAGACGCGCGGGACGCACGCTACCCCGTGCGCCGACTGCTCGAAGAGACGCCGCCCGCGTTACCCGTGGTGAAGCACTGGCGCACCGATTTAGGGCCTTCCAGTGCGGAATTTGGTATAATTGCTATGGCAAATGAGATGTGCCCGGCACTGCTGATACAGTCCGGGCGCGGTCAACCTGTTGAGGAGGCTGACGTGGAAAGTTTACCACGCGAGGCGCTACACGCCTGTACCTACTGTGGGCGTGCTTTCCCCCGCACTCCTGAGTATTTCGGCAAACATAAGCGCAAACCAGACGGATTACGTTCCGAGTGCCGCGAATGCACCCGAGCGATAAACCGTGCCAGCCAGGAGCGCCTTCAGGGTGAAACCCCCAACGGCGAACCATGTACCTGTCGCAAGTGTGGCGGTATCTTCCCGCGAACCTCAGAGTATTTTATCCGGCACAGCCAGACACGCGACGGATTACGCTCGCTTTGCCACGAATGCAAGCGCACGATGGATCGGCAATACGGAAATACCCATAAGGAAGCAATAGCCGCGTACAACAAGGAAAGATACCACGCGGCTATCCCGCTAGAACGTGCGCGCTATCAGAAGTATTACGCCAATCCCGCTGCCCGCGCTGCAGCGCGACAACGAGCGCGGGAGTGGCGTAAGAACAATCCAGAGCGTCGGAGTTTACAGACACACGAACGTCGCGCACGAATGCGTGGGTTGATGGCCCAACGTGTTCCCGCTTCCTTTGCCGCACAACACAAAGACGACCCTTGCCATTACTGCGGCGGGGAAGCGAATAGTTGGGATCATGTGATCCCTCTTTCTCGCGGGGGGGCACACGCTCTCGAAAACCTCGTGCGGGCGTGTCTGTCATGCAACATGCGGAAAAAGCACCGCACGCCGGAAGAGTTTGCTGCCTATCTGAGAAAGGATCAGCCATGACCGGTGGCTACGGATTAGGACGCCTGTCCCGAGAGGATGCGCGCGATCAAGCATACCCACTGAGGGCGCTTTTGTCGCCAACAAGCGTGCCCTTACCGGTCTATAAGTATTGGAAAACTGGTCCAATTCTCAATCAGGGGAATACCCCCACCTGTGTTGGTCATGCGTCGCGGCAATGGCTGACCAGTTCGCCCGTGCCGGACAAGGGCGGGCCGACCGCGCAGGACATCTATCACGGCGCGCAAGTCAACGACGGCACACCGGGCGAAGCCTACAGCGGCACGGACGATCGCGGCGCGATGAAGTACCTGCAAGCGCTCGGCTATGTCTCCGCCTACCACTGGACGGCGAGCGCGGACGAGGCTGCGACCTACGTGCTGACGCAAGGAACGTGCCTGATCGGCGTGGACTGGTACGAGGGCATGTTCACCCCGGACGTGCATGGGGTAATCCGCCGCACCGGGAACGTCGCGGGGGGTCACGAGCTGCTGATCGTCGGCTACAACCGGACACGGGGGCTGTTCCGACTGTGCAACTCCTGGGGGGCATCCTGGGGCCAGCACGGGAAATGCTGGCTGCGTGGCGAGGACTTGCAGGCGCTCCTCGACGCCGGGGGCGACTGCTTAGCGCCAACGCAAGCTATGCCGTATGACGGAGGGGCACGATGAATATCTACGGCGCACCAACGATCGGCCCCGCGCTGTTCGGCGCGGTCCTGGGCGCGGCCAAGTCGCCGGTGCTGGCAGAGCGCAAGGCGGGTGACTACTACGATCTCATTGTGTCGTATGGGATCGATGCGGCGTTCTGCCTCAGCATATTTGCCCATGAGTCAAGCTATGGCACCAATGCCAAGGCTGTAGTTAATCGCTACGGCACGCGCAATTGGTCTAACACACGCAGCCAGCGCAAGCCGGGACTCGGCGCGACGATCGTGCAAACCGACCGGGGGAACTTCGCCAAGTACCCGACGTGGTATGCCAGCCTGGACGATCTCTGCTACCGCCTGAGCGATCCGGCCTACGCCTATCAGCAAAAAGGCGCACGCACGGTGGAGACGGTGGTGCCGATCATGGCCCCGCCCGGCGACTTTGACAATGACCCGCTGGCCTACGTGCGCGGCGTGCTGGCGCAGATGGCCGCGTGGCAGGCGCAGGACAAGGAAATCGCGAAGGGGGGAATCATGCTACTGGCAAGGCCACAGATGACCGATACGCCGTCGCCCAACCACGGCTATGCGGGCGACTACAGGCCGGAGATCATCACTTGGCACATCACGGCGGGCAGCGGCGGGTCGGCGTTCTCCTGGCTCCGCAACCCGGAGAGCAACGCCAGCGCCAACTATCTCAACATGGAAACGGGCGAGGTCAAGCAACTGGTCAACCCGGAGAACGGGCAGCAGGGCGCGGCGTGGGCGAATGGCGACGTGCAGAATCCGAACATGGCGAACCCCTCGATCGCGGCGTACTACCGTGCGGGGATCAACCCGAACCGTCGTTGCGTGTCGATCGAGAACGCTGGTCAGAGTAGCTACGGCAAAGGCGGCAGCCTGACCGGCGCGCAGATCGCCGCGCTGGTGAATCTGACGGCGTGGCTCTGCAAGCGTTTCGGGATCCCGCCCGATCGCGAGCATATCGTGCCGCACGCCTGGATCAACGACGTGACGCGCCACAACTGTCCGGGTTTCAGCGAGGTCGAATGGGCGAAGTGGATCGGGATGATCGCCGCGCTCGTCAATGGCACGAGCAAGCTACCGCTCGTTGCAGAAGCAGAGGAGGACGACATGCAACTACCGGCACCGGGGACCGCCGAGACGCGGATCGCGCCCGATGGCACGCCGTATACCGTAATTTCGTGGGGCGGCAAGGCCACACGGATACTCGGGACCAACTTCGCCGATGTGGGCGTATCGCTCGTCGGCTCCGATGGCAAGACCGAGTACGACCGCTCGATCCAGCGCGGCACAATGCAGGGGTACACCGCGCGCCCAAAATAGCCCCACCACCACCGGGCCCGGCCCCAGTCCCGGCCCCCGTGCCGGTGCCGGTGCCGGTGGTGGTGCGACCGCCGCAACCGCAACCAACCCCACCGCAGGAGGTGATCACCGTGGCCTGGACAAAACTGCGCGAGGTTGAAGCGAACACGAATACGTATTCGCGCTATCAGGGACCGGAGGGCAGCGCGACGGTGTTCCGCAACGGGCGCGTCCTGTTCGGCTTTATCGTGTCCCCTGGGGGCGCTGAACGCAGATGGTCGGTTGACGCACCACCGGAGGGCAACGTGCAGCAGGTGCGGATATTCCCCGAGGGCGATCACTGGACGGTGTATGTTTTAACAGATCCGCGAGATGGCATCCGCGCGGAATTTGGCATGGCCGTCGCTCCACTTTAGGCGACGTGTTTCCATGACTGACGACGGACGATCGAGGAGATAGCGGCTTGACCGATACCGAACAGCGCCGCCAGTTCCTGTTGGCGAACAGCGCCTGCCGCATAACGGCCCCGAATCTCGCGCACGTCCGCTTCGGTGAGTCGCGTCATTCCGTGGCGTTCGCCGTGAGCATGACCGCCCTTGCGAGCCAGATCGCGCATATTATCCAGGCAACTGCCGAGAAACATATGCGCGGGATTGACGCAGACTTTATTATCTCCACCAGGGCAGTTGTGGCAGACATAAACATCTTCGGGCAAAGGACCGTGCGTCAGTATCCATGCGACACGGTGGGCGTGCTGGCGACCATACCTGCCATACCCCTTGCTTGCCAATCCAGCAAGCCACGGCCAACAACCAGCGGGGCCACCGGAGCGATCAACGTGCTGCCAAAAGTCCACTTGCGGATCGATGCGAAGATTGGCCGAGTAACACGCATGAGAACAAAAGCGGCGTTCTCGACGGGCCATGACAAACGGCTTGCCGCATTGGGCGCACGTTGCATTAGGTTGCTTCGGCGGTTTGGGAACGCGATGATCGGATCGGAATCGCTGCGAACACGCGTTGCTACAAAAGTGATTCCTACGATTGAAAGGGTGGAACGTTTCGCCACAATTTTGGCAGACGGCGGTATACTGAGCGCGTGTCATCTGAGCCTCCTAACAGGCTGGGGTGATGCCATGCCGGGGGCTGTATCAGCAGTCGCCCGGCTTCATGTTGTCCAGTAATTATACCAAATAGGAGGCCACCATGACGAATCTGAAACAAAAAAGTGCCGCGCCGACCCGCAAGGTACTCGCCTACACCGGGGGCAGCGCCGTGATCGGCCCGGCCCTCTCGGAGATCGTGCTCTACGTGCTGCAACTGCTCAACCACGGCGCGGCGCTCCCCGACAACATCCAGAAGGCGGTTTCGACGGCAAGCTTTTAGTCGTGCTAGGGGGATTGACTCCGGGGAGCGGGGCGAGTCGGCGGCTGACGCTGAAGCTCGATCTGGTCATCCAGAAGGAGGCATGATGGACGAGCGGATCGTATGGCGACCCTGGATCAAGCCGGTGAAGTCGCTCGACTGGGGTGCGCCCCGCCTCACCGACGATGAGTTACAAGCGCGGTTAGCACGGGGGTTCGGGCGCGCCCCGTTCTCCGATGATGTGTACCCCAAACGACGGAAGGAGGCATAACTTGACGAGCCTGAAGCGGTTGTTGCTCGGTGTGGCGTTCTCCCCCAAGGTGGTCGCGGCGGCGCGGGCGCTGTTGCTCTACGGCGTGCCGATCCTGATCACCCTCTTTGCTGGGTGGGCCAACACGATCACCGATCCGCGCTTCTACGGGATCGCGTTGCTCTGCGTGCCGCTGGTGCGCGCCATCGGTGAGGGGATCCTTGACCAGGCGAACCGTCCGCAAATGAATGCGATCGACCCGCCGAAAGTAGCCGGCGGTGCCGATCCCAACGTTTTCGTTTGAAGCACACGATGGAGGTAAACCGATGAGGCAGCAGCAACGTATCCCGGCGCAAGGCACCCCCGAGGAGATCGCCGAGCGGATCGCGCGCAACGAGGCGGACGCCGCACGGCTGCGGGCGGACATCCCCAAGGAGGCGGACTTCGACCTGAAGAACATGCTGCGCGAGAACCTTGGTTCCGCCGAACGGGTGCTGTACGACCTGCGGCGGGGCATCGAGCCGGAACGGTTCAACTGATGAGCGCCCCGGCCAGCGTCGATGATGTCCCCGTGCGGGAGCAAACCCCTAACGGCACTCCCCGCCCCCCCTTCGTGCGGGGAGTGCGCTCCTCCCCCCCACCAGCCCCCACGCTCGATACAGAGCGTGGGGGTTCTTTGCGTGCCGGGCGGTGGCGCGACTACACTCGCCGTGGCGCGGTCCTCGCGTGGCGCGGCGGGAGCGCACTCGCTGTTGCGAGCGGTCGCGGGTTCGAATCCCGCCGCGAGGCCGCGCCACGGTTTCTTCGTGCTTCGAAGCGTGAAGTTTCCGGTTGCATGCCCCCCCTGCCACTCCCCCGCATGGTTGCCGCCTGGCCCGACAGGCGCGTCCCCCGGCCCGGCAGCAACGCCGGGCCGGGGGCTATCCCGATTTAACGGCTAGGCAACAGTATCTATACGGTCCCACATACCGAGTTCTTTGCGCTTGGCTATAGCAGCAGCGGAGGCCGCTTCCGCAGTCGGAAACCCTCGACGAGAGTAGCGCTTATTATTTAGCTTGATTGCGTAACGCCACCCCGGCTCGCCTACAGTTTGGCTCACGTTACGAAAACCACAAGAATTGTTTGTGTATGTTTTTTTATTCTGCATGTTTTGCTGGTGAGTAGCGATACGCAAGTTCTGTTTACGGTTATCTAGCGTATTGCCATTGGCGTGATCTACCGATAAGCCAGATGGGTAGGCCATCAAGAATCGGTGTAGATACAACCCGTCACGGCAAACTGGATAGTGGGCATCTGCGTTTTTTCTGTAACCCGGACGCCATAACCCATAAGCTAAAACGCGGGCTACATCTTCCAGATCAAGAAGCGTTTCAACGCGCTCACCTTTGCGAGAATACATAATCATTATTGCATGGTCGTCTTTGCGCTCAATGGTGTTTGTGCTATGCTGCTGCTCGCGCATGGACTTATCCTCCTGCGTCGCGCCGGGGCTGTTGATCGCAGCGCCCGGCATCACTATTTCGATAGGGTAAGTATAACAAAAATGGCGCTAGAAAGCCATAAATAGCATCCACCGGCCCCCACGCTCGGGGTGAGCGTGGGGGCATTCTTTATTTGATCCGCTGCCCGCTGCCCGCTAATACGCGGCGACCCGCGTCACGCGAATCCTGGCGCGTCACGCATTTGTTACACGAGCCAGTTAGTATTCACCCATAACAGATAGGAATTAGCACGGGCGAGGTAGCGAAAAACCCAACATTCATGCGACTTATTCATAATGGGCCAGAACAGATAGGAAACGCAAACAAGGGACCCCGCCATGCACATCATGGCGGGGTCCCTACGGTGAAGGTGCAATGTTGTTGTGTGCTGTTGCGGAACGTGTGCGGTGCCGATTACTCCGCTAGACGGACGCTCTCGGCACGGGTGCGACTGGGATTGCGGGGATCTGCGCCTGCCGTGAACTCGACTCGGTCGCCTTCGCGCAACTGGTCGAATGTCGTGTCCTGGACGGAGCTGGCGTGGAAGAAGACATCCTGGCCACCGTCCTCCGGCCTGATGAAACCGAAGCCCTTATCGTCACGAACTGTTTTGATGGTGCCCTGTGCCATGCTGCCGTCCTCCAATATTCCTTCACCTCTGTACCCACTGCCGCAACTACCATGCCAGAGTACAATGCGATCTGCCGTTTGTCTATCGGTAATCGCACAAGATGGCGTTTGTCGGAGAAATTGACGCGCATATTGGCCGCACAGCAGCGAATTTCGTGATGTTCAGCGTATGGCTCACGCGCGAAAGCCTGTCGCCGCCGTATCTGGGTGGCTACTGCGCGACGTAGCCGCCATCAACCGTCAGGATGTGGCCGGTGACGAACGACGCCGCTGGCGCGCAAAGGAAGATCGTCGGTCCGACGATCTCTTCCGGGATGCCGAAGCGGCCGAGCGGGTGCTTGGTGCGGAAGGCGTCGTAGAAGGCCGGCTCGCGGGCGATCTGCGCCGCCACGCCCGGTGCCTGGATCACGCCGGGGGCGATGGCGTTGACGCGCACGCCGGTGGTCGCCCATTCGACGGCCAGCGCCTTGGTCAACTGGACCACCGCCCCTTTGCTGGCGATGTACCCCGGATTGCCCGGATAACCAACCAGCCCCGCGATCGACGCGATATTGACGATCGCGCCCGACCCGGCGGCGATCATCGCCCGCCCGGCGATCCGGCAGCAGAGGAACATCCCGGTGACGTTGACATCGAAGATCGCCTGGAACCGTTCGCGCGGATAATCGATCGCCGCGCCGCGGCTGCCGAACCCGGCGGCGTTGATCAAGATGTCGAGCCGACCCCAATGGTCGAGAACCCGCCCGAGCTGGGCCTCGACCGCCGCTTCATCGGTCACATCGAGCGGGAGGGCCAGCGCCTCACCGGCCGCCTGCGTCAACTCGGCCATCACCGCCTCGGTGTTCGCGGCGTTGGTGTCGGCGATAGCGACGCGCGCCCCGGCGGCGGCGAAGCCGCGCGCAATCGCGCTGCCGATCGCGCCCGCCCCGCCGGTGATGATCGCGGTGCGCCCGTCCAGCCGGAAGAGATCGTTGCCGAAGCTCAACGTGGGTGGTTGCCTTTCCTCTGCCATCGTGCTCGTCCTCCTTCAGCCTTCTTCAGCATCGAATATCTCCCGCCGAGCGCGACCATTACGCCCGACGGAACGGTGTTTGTCACCGGCCTCGGCACCCCGGCCTCAGCCCTCGCGGGCGATCCGATCGAGCCCGCGCAAGAGATCGCGGACGAGGGTGAGGTGCGGTGCCGCCACGCCGGTCTGGGCCGCGCGCTCGACGAGATCGCCGAAAACCCCCTCGACCTCGATCGGGCGTCCGGCGAGTAAGTCCTGGGTCATCGACGGCATACTGCCGCCGCGCGGCAGGGGGCCGGTCGGCACCGCCGCCAGTGTTTCTGCTTCGGGGCGCGTGGCGAAGGTGCGGATCGGCGGGAAGTTCGGGTAATCGCCGACCTCGCTCCCCTGCGCCGCTCCGATCGCCGCCGTCTCCCGCACCAGGGCGAGATAGGCGCGGAGCAGATTCGGCTCCGCGAAGACGAGTGACGCGGTGGTGCGGGCGAGGACGGAGACGCCGAAAACCCCCGCCGCGTTGCACGCCTTCGACCAGAGGACGCTGCGGATGTCGGCGGACGCTTCGGCGGGGATACCGGCCCGCGTGAGCGCGTCGAGCAACTGCATGACGCGCGGCGAGTCGCCGCCCGGCAGTTCGCCGAGATAGGTGGCCCCGAGTCCGGTCACCAGGACGCTGCCATCGGCGCGTCGCTCTCCGCTGAGGATCGTCGCGCCGCCGATGACGCGCTCGGCCCCGAATGCCGCCGCCAGCAGATCATCTTTGGCGACGCCATTCTGGAAGCCCGCCACCCAGGCCACGTCAGCGGCGCTTCCCGAACGTGCGGCGCGGATCGTGGCGATTGCGTCCGGTAAGTGGTGGCCCTTGGTCAGGAAAGTTATCCCCGCGTTCGGGGGTAACTCCGACCCATCCGTGACGATCTGGACTTGGCCCGGTGTGGCCGCTGCTGAGGTGATCGGCACGTCTGCCGTGACGGCACCGTGCAGGCGGATTTGCCCCGCCTCGCGCAACTGCGCCGCCGTGCGCGGCGTTGCCAGCAGGGTGACCGCCTGTCCGCTCCGCGCGATCAGGGCGGCGAACGTTTGCCCCAGGGCTCCTGCCCCGACGAAGGCGAGTGCGGCGGGCGGCGTTGTGGGAGTCATCGCTGCCTCTCTCCGCCGCACCGCGCAACTGTGCGTGGTGCGGCGGTCTGATTTTGCCCCGGTCTGCCCCGGTCGTTCCGGGGACGATAGTTCGCGGATTACGCGGTCAGCCAGACGATCGGCTGCTCGACGTACTGCTTGATCCGCTGGAGGAAGCGCGCCGCCGGACCGCCATCGACCAGACGGTGATCGAAGGTCAGGCTGAGCGCGACCATCTTGCGGACCGCCACTGTCTCCGTCTCCTCATCGATCACGACCGGGCGCGCGACGATCCGGCCGATCCCGAGGATCGCGCACTGCGGCGGATTGATGATCGGCGTGAAGGCGTCGATCTCGTACATCCCGAGGTTGGAGATGGTGAAGGTGCCACCCTGCAAGTCCGTCTGCGGTGTTTTGCCGGTGCGGGCGGTCGCGATCAGCGTGGCCGCTTCCTCGGCGATCGTTTGCACCGATTTGTCCTGTACGTCGCGCAGGACCGGTACGAGCAGGCCGCGCTCGGTATCGACCGCGAGGCCGATGTGGATCGCATCGTGTCGGATGATCCCCTCGTCGGTCAGCGAGGCGTTCAGATCCGGGAAGTCGCGCAGGGCGACGGCGACGAGGCGCACGAAGAAGTCGTTGTACATTGGGCGCGCGCCGCCGCGCGACGTCAGGGCGTCGGCGAGCTCGGCACGCACGCGGACCAGGACGCTGGCGTCCGCCTCGGTGGTGAGGGTGACGGCGGCGGCGGTGTGCGCGCTGCGCGCCATCCGTTCGCCGATCACGCGCCGCATCTGGCTCAACGGGGTCGCCGTTGCTGCTGGTGTGGGCGTGACTGTCGGCTCGACGCTTACGGGTATGGTGTCGGCACCCTTGCTCGTTGCTGCCGCACCCTGCTTCGTGAATGCCTCCCGAATATCCTGCTCGACGATTCGCCCGCTGCGCGACGAGCCGGTAAGGGTCGTCCAATCGACCCCGAGTTCGGTGGCGATGCGGATCGCGCGGGGGCTGGCGACCGGCGAGCGTCGCCGTCGGACACGGTCCTGCTCCGCGCTCGCCGCGAGTTCCGTTGGGACGGGTGATGCGGTTGCCGTCGTCGCTGCATCCGGGGCGGCAGTCGCCGCAGGCGCGGGTGCGTCGTTGCTATCTGCGGACGGCGCTTCTTCGTCGTCCTGCATCAGATAGGCGAGGATCGTCCCGACCGGCAACTCTTCGCCCATCCGCAGTTCATTCCCGGGGATACGCAGGGTGCCGCTATCGAGCGCCTCGACCTCAGAGATCGATTTGTCGCTCTCGACCATGAAGAGGTATTCCCCGGCGTTAACCTGGTCGCCGTCGTGTTTGAGCCATTCCACCACCGTCCCGACTTCCATATTCCAGCCGAGACGGGGCATCACAATTTCGATCGCCACTCTTTCCTCCTCGCCCGCGCGACCGGCGGTTCGTGCCGCAGCCCTACGCCGTCAGCAAGTCACGGATCGCCCGTTCGATCGCTGGTGTGTCCGGGGTGATCGCCGTTTCGAGGGGCGCGCTGTACGGTACCGGTGCCTGCGCGCCGGTCAGCCGGGCGACCGGCGCATCGAGGTCATCGAAGCCGCGCTCCATCACCTGCATCCCGATCTCGGCCGCGACGCCGCAAGGACTGTAATCCTCGTCCACGACGAGCAGACGCCCGGTCTTGTTGACCGAGGCGAGGATCGTGTCGATGTCGAGCGGTGCGAGGGTGCGCGGGTCGATCACCTCGATCGAGCGCCCTTCCGCCGCCAGCGCCTCGCAGGCGGCCAGGGTGCGCGGCACCATCCCGCCGATCGCCACGACCGTTGCATCGCGCCCCTCGCGGGCGATCCGCGCCTGGCCGAACGGGATCAGGTATTCCTCTTCCGGCACCGGCCCTTTCAGGTTGAGAACGGCGCGATGTTCCAAGAAGACGACCGGATCATTCGAGCGGATCGCCGTCTTCAGCAACCCCTTGGCGTCGTAGGGGGTGGTCGGCACGACGACGTGGAAGCCGGGGAAGTGGGAGAAGATCGAGTAGTAGCTGCCGGAGTGGTGGGTCGCCGCCGAGTTGCCAACCCCGATACAGCCGCGCAGGACGATCGGCATGGTGAGGCGACCGTCGCTCATGTACTGGATCTTCGAGGTCTGGTTGAGGAGTTCGCCGAGCGCATCGAGGCCGAAGTCGACGAACATGAAATCGACGATCGGGCGGGTGCCGGTCATCGCCGCGCCGGTACACATCCCGGTGAAGCCGCGCTCACTGATCGGGGTGTCACGCAGGCGGGCCGGGCCGAACCGTTCGTAGAGCCCCACGGTGGTGCCAAAGTTACCGCCGCGCACCCCAATCCCCTCGCCGACGACGAAGGTCAGCGGGTCGCGCTCCATCTCCTCGGCCAGCCCTTCGAGGGCGGCGGCGGTATAGGTCAATTCGCGCATCTCGACTCCTTACCTTGGTGTACGGGGGATGGCCCTCACCCCCGGCTCGCCTGCGCTCGCCACCCCGCTGCCCAGAGGGCGCCCGCCAATGCTAGGAGAGGGGGAATTGCTGCGAGGTGGTTGCTTTTCACCCTCCTTTGTAGGGGCGGGTCGCCGCCGCTGCGGCGGAGAGAGGTCTATCCCATGCTGAAAACGTGGGTGGTCGCGGTCGCGGGATCGGGCCAGGGGCTCGCGCGGGCGAACTCGACCGCCTCCGCGATCAGGGTGGTCACCGCGCTTTCGATCGCCGTGATCTCCGCGCCGCTGGCGAGCTCTTCGTGGATCAGGTGGTCGCGGAACCGCGTGATCGGGTCGCGCGCCTTCCATTCGTTGATCTCGTCTTGCGTGCGATACCCGGCGTCGCGCATCCCTTCGGAGTGTGGGCGGGTCCGGTAGGTCTTGCCTTCGAGCAGCGTCGGCCCGCCGCCGGCCCGCGCCCGCGCGACCGCCTCCCCGGCGGCCTGATAGACGGCCAGGATATCGTTGCCATCCAACTCGATTCCGGGCAGGCCATAGCTCGCCGCCCGCGCCGCCACGCTCGTCTGCTTGGTGATCGACTTGAACGGGACTTCCGTGGCGTAGAGGTTGTTCTCGCAGACGAAGATAACCGGCAGATTCCAGACCGTCGCCAGGTTCAGCCCCTCGTGGAACGCGCCGTTGCTGACCGCGCCATCGCCGAAGAAGGCGACGGCGACCTGATCGGTCTTTTGCAACGTATAGGAGTAACCCGCGCCGGTCGCCATCAGGATACTCGGGCCGACGATCCCGCTGGTGCCGAGCATCCCCACCTCGGGCTTGAAGAGGTGCATACTGCCGCCGCGTCCGTGCGAGCAGCCGGTCACTTTGCCCAATAGTTCGGCGATCAGTTCGCGCGGCGGGACCCCTTTTGCCAGCGCATGGCCGTGCCCCCGGTGGGTGCTCATCACGGTGTCGGTCTCACGCAGGTGGGAACAGACCGCCGTGGCGATTGCCTCCTCGCCGATATAGGTGTGGCAGGCCCCCGGAATCTGCCCCGACTGGTGTAAACGCGCCAGTTGCTCCTCGCTGCGGCGGATTTCGAGCATCTGCCGGTAGAGGCCGAGGAGCGTGTCTTTCGATAACTCGCTCGATGCCGTTGGCTCGATCTCAGTAGCCATTCGTATCTCCCTTCAACCCGCCAGACCCGCGTCGTTGTCATTATGAACGCCATAATATCCAAACTCGATCAGCCTGTCACCGCCGCCGTGGCGATCTCGTTTGCGGGGAATAGCGGTCGCTCGCCGCGCAAGGCGCGAACGACCTCCTCTACCGCCTTGGTGCGCACATCCGCGCTCGCCTCTGCCGAGCCCCAGGCGACGTGCGGCGTGATCGTCACGCGCGGATCGCGGAGGAGGGGGTGATCGGGCGGGGGCGGCTCCGTGGTGAGGACATCGAGCGCCGCCCCCGCGAGCCGACCTTCCTGCAACGCTTCCAGCAGCGCCGCTTCATCGATCACGCCGCCCCGCGCGTGTTGATCAGGTAGGCGTGCGGCTGCATCAGCGCGAAGGCGCGACGATCCATGAGCCGCGTCGTCCCGGCCTCCAGCGGTACGTGCAGCGAGAGGTAGTCGGCCGTGCCGAGCAGTGTTGCCCAATCGACCGGCTCCACGCCCGCCGCGCGGATCGTGGCCGGATCGACGCCGGGGTCGTGGGCGATCACGCGCAGGCCCAGCCCGCGCCCCTTCGCCGCCGCCGCGCTGCCGATCCGCCCGAAGCCGAGGATCCCGAGGGTGACCTGACCGGGGCGGCGCATCGTGCTGGCGTCGCTGCCGTCCCAGCGACCCTGGCGAACCCTGGCGGCGTAGGTGCTGACCCGCCGTAACTGCGTCAGTAGCAGCGCGATGGCGTGCATCGAGACTTCATTGATCGCGTAGTCGGGGACATTCGTCACCCAGATCCCGCGTGCGGTGGCGGCGGGGATGTCGATATTGTCCAGCCCGACCCCGACCCGGCTGATGATCCGGCAGTGTCCCAGGGTCGCGATCGTCGCGGCGGTCACTTGCTGGGTCGTTATCAGCAGCGCATCCGCCTCGCGCACTTCCGGTGCATCGAGGATGTCAACGAACGTTATCCGCGCCCCGATCTGTTGCAGGACCGTCGCTTCGAGCGGGGCGGCACCGAGCCCCTGATAGGTGATGACGACGTGCGGTGTCGGCATGGTTGCTCCTTCTCGCGGCAGAATCGGATCGGCCCGACCTACCCCTTGACCGCGCCAGCGGTGAGGCCGGAGACATATTGCTCCACGAAGAACGAGTAGAGGATCGCGACCGGGATCGAGCCGAGCAGCGCCGCCGCCATCAGCGGTCCCCACGGCAGGAGGTCGCCGCGTACGAGCTTGGTCAGTACCCCCACCGCCAGCGTGCGTGAGTCGTCCGTGGAGACGAGGACGAGGGCGTAGATGAACTCATTCCAGGAGAGGGTGAAGGCAAAGATCCCCGCCGTGATGATCCCCGGAATCGCCGCCGGGAGGACGACCTTGATCAGCGCCTGGAAGCGGGTCGCGCCATCGACCATCGCGCACTCGTCCAACTCGCGCGGGATCGTTTGGAAATAGCCGATCAGGAGCCAGGTGCAGAACGGGACCAGGAAGGTCGGGTAGACGATGATCAGCGCGAGCGGATTGTTGATCAGGTCGAACTTGGCGATGACCTGCGCCATCGGGATGAAGAGGAGGGTCGTGGGGACGAGGTAGACGATGAAGATCGACCCGCTGAAGAGCGAACTCCCCCGGAAGCGCAGGCGGGCCAGCGCGTACCCGGCCAGGATGCTGATCACCATCGAGATCGCCGTACTCAGCACCGCCACATAGGTTGTGTTCCAGAACCAGCGCCCGTAGGCCGTCTGGGTGAGGAGTTTCTTGTAATGATCGAGGGTCGGCATGTGCGGATAGAACGGGTTGATCTGGATGTTCGTCAGTTCCGCGTTCGCCTTGAACGAGGTGACGAGCATCCAGTAGAACGGGAAGAGGATCAGCACCAGCACGAGGAGTACGGGCACGTAAATCGTCAGACCCCGCATGACCAGCCGCGAGGCGGTGTTGCGCGCGATCATTTCGCCAGCCTCCGTACATTCCAGACTTGCAGCACGACCATCAGCAGCATCACCGGCAACATGTAGAGCGAGATCGCCGCGCCCTGCCCGAGGAAGCCCGATTTCAGCCCCGTCGAGTAGCTGAGGGTCGCGAGGACTTGCGTGCTATTCGTCGGCCCGCCGCCGGTCAGCGCGTAGACGATCTGAATATCCGAGAAGGTGCCGATGATCGAGACGATCAGGACGATCGTGAGGACTGGCAGGACCAGCGGGATGGTGATCTTGCGGAGACGGACCCAGCGGCCCGCGCCGTCGATCGAGGCGGCCTCGTAGAGTTCTTTCGGGATCGTCTGCAGGCCCGCGAGGATCGTGATCGCTAGGAAGGGCGTGCCGCGCCAGACATTGACGATCACGATGCTGCCCATCGCCCAGTTCGGGTCGGTGAGCCAGGGCAGATCTTTCGAGATCAGGTGCAGGTGCGAGAGGAGCCAGTTCAGGCTGCTCAGGTTTGAATCGAAGAGCCATAGCCAGGCCATCGTGCTGAGGACGCTCGGCACGATCCAGGGCAGCAGGATCGCGGCGCGCACGAATTTGCGCCCGATGAACTCCTGGTTCAAGAGCAGCGCCAGCGCGAAGCCGAGGACGAGCTTGATGATCGTGGTGACGAACGTGTACCAGACGGTGTTGCGGAACGCCAGCTTGAAGATCGCGCTGTCCAACTGGTTCGTGAAATTGGCGAGGCCGACGAACTGGCCGTCGGTGCCGATCGTCTTGTTCGTCAGGCTGAGCCAGAGCGACAAGACGAACGGATAGGCGACCAGGACGACGAGGAGGATCGTCACGGGGGCGAGCATGATATATGCCTGCGTGCTGTCGCGCCCCCGCAGCACCTGCCAGCGTTCCCGCACAGCCAGGCCACCGCGTCGTTCGGCCGCTTGCGAGACTCCCATCCTTCCCCCCTTGCATCGGTCCGGGCACGCACGCCACGTCGCCCGCGCGCCCAGACCAGCAGGCCCGCGCCGCACGGCGGCGCGGGCCATCCGAGCAGCCTCGGCTACCCTTTGAGCAGTACGCTGTATTCTTTGACCGCGAAGGCGATCGCGTCTTTCGGCGACGTGCCCTGCGCCACCTTCGCGAACATGTCGATGATGATGAACTTGTTCTGCGCCGCCCCGATCGCGCTCGTGTACGGCCCTGGGGAGCCGGGGAGCCGGGTCGTCTTGGCGAGGGTCCGTGCGCTGGCGAGCTTGGCATCGGTCGGCCACGCCTCATCGACCGTTTCGAGCATCGGGAACGGTGGGAGGTTGTAGCCGTTGCCCGCTTTCGTCCAGGCGGTCTGGAAATTCTTGGTGTAGAACGCCGCGCGCAGATATTCCTTGGCGGCGTCGACATTCTTGGCGTAGGTCGGGATCCCCCAGAACTGCATACTCATATACTGGAACGCCCCGCCCGGCCCCTTCAGGGTGGTGCCGTGGGTGGACTTCCCAGCGAGTCCGGCGTCGTTCTTGAGAAGCCCGGCATAGATCGTATTCGCGTTGTTCGTCGCGGCGATCTGCCCGGAGGTGTAAGCGAGGTTATTCCCCGTCTCGTCCCAGCCGAATGCCTTCTCCGAGAGGGACTCTTTGTAATAGCTCTGGAAGAAGGTCAGGCAGTCGAGCATCTCCTTGGAATCGAGCGCGAGGGTCTTGCCGTCGGCCTCGACCTCTTTTGCGCCGAAGCTCCACATCAGCGAGTAGTTGTGCGTGGCCCCATCGGTGACCGCATGCCCCAGGGTGTGGCCGAGCGGTGTCCCTGCGGCCTTCAGCTTCTTGCCCGCCTGGTGGAACTCCTCGTAGGTTTCCGGCCACTTCTCGACGCCGGCCTGCTTGAAGAGGTCTTCGCGATAGATCCAGTATTGCCCGTAGATCGCGGCGGGGAGGGCTTTCCACTGGCCGTTGCGGACGGCGACACTCTTGGGGCCGTCGTACCAGCCGCCGACCGACTTCCCGATCTCGTTCGACAGATCGGTGATATCCATCAGGACATTCTCGTTCGTCGCGACGTGCTGGGCGTACAGATTCATCAGGTCGGCACCCTGCTTCGTCTGGGCGTTGGAGGCCAGCTTGGCGTCCCATTGGTCGAGCGCGACGGAATCTTTCGTCAGTTCGATCCCGGCCTCCTTGGCCCAGTCGTCCATATTCTTGTTCTGGGCGGTTTCGGCCTCGGCGATCGACGGCGTCATCCAGAGGATGGTTAGCTTGGTCCCCTTGATCGACTTGGCTGGGGTAGTGCTACTCCCGCCCGCCGCCGGGATCGGCGTATTCGTCGGGGTTGCCCCGCCGCACGCGGCGAGGAAACCGGCCAGGGCGACCGCGCCGCCCGTCGCCAGAAAATGTCGTCGCGTGAAGATGGCACCTTTGTCGGAGGTTGTTCCGCTGCCCTGAGACGACATCATCCCTGTCCTTTCCCACACACTACCCCAAACCATCGCTGAGGTAGCACCCACACGATGCTCCACACGCCTGTCGGATCGTCGTCTCGCGGTCGGCGTCGCGCCGTTTCCCTCCCTCCAGGCGCGATAGCCCTCTCGTACGCTAGTTCGTCTCTGCGGTCCGGTTGTCTGCCGCATCGTCCAAGGCGGCGATCACGCGGTCGTATGAACCGCGCAGGTGGTCGTCGATCAGTTCACGCGCCAGCGCTTCGTCGTGATTGCGTAGCGCGTCGAGGATGATCTGATGCGCGGAGCCGGTCATGATCCGAAAGTCGGCGTTGGCGACATTCCGGCTGAGTAGCAGGATATGGATCTGCCGCCGCATATTGACCCAGCACTCGTGGAGGCGGCGATTTGCGCTCGCCAGATAGAGGAGTTCGTGGAACTGGACATCGAGTTCCGCCGCCTCCTGCTCGGTGATCCCACGGGCCGTGTAGTTGTCCATCGTGTCCACGATCTGTTGCATCGCGGCGAATTGCTCCGGCGTGCCGTGTTGGATCGCCCGCGCCACGGCGAGGCGTTCCAGCACGAGGCGGAGGCTGTAGAGCTCCTCGGCATCTTCGCGCTTCAGTCGGGCGACGAAGGTGCCGCGATTACGCTGGATGACCACCAAGCCCTCGCGTTCGAGTTGGCTCAGCGCCTCGCGGATTGGGCCGCGGCTGACGCTGAGTTGCCGGGCCAGCGTTTCCTCGCGCAGGCGCTCGCCGGGGGCGAAGTGCCCATGTACGATCGCGGTGCGGAGTCGCCCCGCGACATCGCTTGCCAGGCCGCGATTGAGTGGCGCCGAAAGGATCGTATCCAAAGTCTCCAAGACTCCCCCCAGGCCACGTTGTGTTTTACCGCAGAGACGCAGAGACGCGGAGAACCGCAGAGCAGAGAACCGCAGAGATGAGACGAGAGGGGAACGTGATTGAACCACAGAGCGCACAGCGGACACAGAGAGGGCACGAGAGAAGGGACGGATGAACGCAGAGGTGCGGAGGGAGTAAGAGTTTACAGAGAGGATGATATATTTCTTCTCGTCCTCTCTCGCCCCTTCTCCCCGCGTCTCTGTGCGCTCTGTGGTTAACATCCCGTCCCTCTCGTTTCTCTCTGTGGTTCTCTGCGTCTCTGCGTCTCTGCGGTGAATCGCCCTCAACTCCGCAGTTGCCGCGCGTCGCCGCCCGAGTGGGTGCCGCCTGCGTTCATCGCGAGGTTGCCACCATCCATCGGCAAGATGCAGCCGGTGATGAACGATGAAGCATCGGAGCCGAGGAAGAGCGCGGGGCCTTTGATGTCGTCCGGCACGCCCAGACGCCCGATCGGGATCCCGGTCAGGAAGTTCTCGCGCAGGCCGGGGGTCGCATCCATGCGGATGTCGAACTCGGGGTTGGTGATCTGTGCCGGGGCGATGGCGTTGACCCGTACTCCACGCCCCGACCATTCGGTGCTGAGTTCGCGGGTCATCTGCACGACCCCACCCATCGCCACGCTGTAGGCGAAGTTGCCCCGCCCGAGCGCGCTGATCCCGCCGATCGAGACCATGTTGATGATGCTCCCTTTGCCCGCCGCCAACATCCGGCGACCGGCCTCCTGGCAGGAGGTGAACTTCCAGACCAGCGCCCCTTGCAGGACCGTCTCGAACTTGTCGAGCGGGATCTCTTCGGGGTGGGAGAGGAAATTGTTGCCGGGGATATTGGCGAGGATGTCGATCCGCCCGAACTCCTGATCTAGCCGGGCGTAGAGCGCGAGGAGCTGTGTGGTATCGGCGAGATCGCAGACGACCGGGATGACACGCCGCCCGAGTCGGGCGATCTCGTCGGCGGTCTGTTCGAGCGTCTCCGCGCGCCAGTCGCAGATCAGCAGATCGGCACCGGCCTCGGCATAAGCGAGTGCGGTGGCTCGCCCCATATTCTGCCCCGCGCCCGAGACCAGCGCGACGCGCCCGCTCAGGTCGAACAACTCAAGCACCATCGGCGTCCCCTCTCCTCTCGTTTCCACACATGTCGGCACCCACACCACCGCTCGCCGCGCTTCTCGGTTTTCAGGGTTGAATCGGGCATCGCGTGGCAACACCGTCTGTCGCACACGCTGAAGATGCGCGACACGGCCTGCGCGCCTGCGTTTGATTGTTTGTAGTTAACTGTTAACAACTTAGAGAATACGGTCAGTTGATATGTTTGTCAAGTGGTCTAGCAGACCGATCGCGAGAGCAGCTCACGACGTGGTCGCCGGGCAATTGGTACCATTGGGAAGCGATATTCGCGGGAGTAAACAAATGTACGCGACCCGTCGCGAAAGAGCGTTGAGGAGTAGCCGATGATCGTCCGTACATGGCGCTGCCGACCGCACGCCGAGCAAGTAGATGCCTATTTCGACTACCTGACCGGGACGGTCTTTACGGGACTGACGAAGATTCGGGGCCATCGCGGGGCGCAGTTGCTGCGACGCGACACGGAGGGACAGGTCGAGTTCGTGGCGGTGAGTTACTGGGATACGGTCGCGGCGATCAAGGAGTATGCCGGGGAGAATATTGACCTCGCGATGGTCAAGCCCGAGGCACGGCTGATGCTGGCCTGGTTCGATGAGGCGGTTTATCACTACGATCTGCTCCATAGTACGGGCGAAGCGAAACCGTAGGTCGCGAAACGGTTGGGCGTGCGGGCTAGACCGGGATTGAATCCCTGTGACTCCGCACGGGACAAGTCCCGGCGAAGGGCTGCGGCCATGAAATACCCCCAAAGGGCACAATCCCAGCCTCCGTAGGGAGGCTTCATGGCGCGTGAGCGCCCTCAAGGCGCGGTTTTAACCGCCAGCCGGTTTGATTGGCGCATAACTTCTGGATGGGGGGTGGTGGGATGGCAGATGCGGAGACGATACACGAACAACGCGCCGCGCTGGCGAAGGCGATTGCAACTTTCGCTGAGGCGGTCGAGCGGCAACTCGATGAGCTTTTCTTCCAGGCGGTCGATGGGCGCACGCCGCGTGGCGAGTTGCGGCGTGGGCAATTGCCCGCCTGCCTGACCGATCCCGGCCCGAATTTCAGCCTGATCAATGCGCTGGCACTGGCCGAGTACGCTTCGCGCGACAAGGCCGAATTGCTCCATCAGTTGCGCGGTTCCGCCAGCGACTATGATGCGATGCTGCGCGACTTGCCCGCCGCCGAGTGAGATGAAAGTCACGGCAATCTGGCAGCGGCCCTCATCCATGACTTCACGCACCATCGGGGCGAAATCGACTTCTGGCCCGCGCCATTCGCTGGGTGAGCAGGTGGGCTATCGCGCGGTAGTGCAAGGACACAGTTGGTAGGGGCGGGTTTTGACCCGCCCGGCTGGTGGCGGCACCCACACCGCCAGCGGCCATGACACGCTGGTGGAGATCTGGTGGCATGGGCGGCGTTGACGGCGGGCGGGTCTTGACCCGCCCGGTTAGTGGCACCCATACGTCAGCCGTTACCTGCCGGTTTGGTGTACGTCAGGGGCGTCGGTGATCCGCCCTTCTCTCAGGTCAGACTTATCTCCCTGTCCTGCGCTGATGAGACCTACACTCGCCTCCTGTCGTAGATAACGCTGATAGCGGCGACATGGCCGAGGGGGGCGGGTGCCCCCGGCGAAAGGGGCAATGGATGTTCAACCGGGCAGCGTATTGGAATAGCCGACCGGACGGCGTCGGGGTGCTGGAAATCGCGGATGACGGCGAGATGCGGCGGTTCGTGCCGCTGCGGCGCACGGCGGTGAGCGGCGAGATCGCCGGGCCGCTGGCCGCGCTTCGCGTCACGCACACCTACAGGTATGGCCGTGCCGAGTGCGCTCAGGTCTTGGAGGCAATCTATCGGTTCCCCCTGCCAGGCGATGCCGCCGTCACCGGCCTCGTCGTCCGATTCGGCGCGGTCGAGATCCGCGCCGAATTGCAGGACCGCGAACGGGCCGAGTCGACCTACGCGGAGGCGCAGGGGCATGGTGAACAGGCCGCGCTCGCCACGCGCGAGTCGCCCGACGTTTTCACGTTGCGCGTCACCGGCCTGAAGCCCGACGAGCCGATCACCGTCGAGACGAGCTATGTCCAACTCGCGCACCCCACCGCAAGCGGGTGGTCGCTGCGCCTGCCGCTGACGACCGCACCGCGCTACGTGCGCGAGGATGAGCGCGGCGCACGCGCGGCGGCAGGGCAATCGCTGGCCGTGCTGCGCGACCCTGGGCACCGGTTCACGGTGGATCTCACCCTGCGCGAAGCGGGGGCGGTGACGAGCCCGACCCACCCCCTCACCGTTACCGAAGATGATGCGTTGACTCATGTACGCCTGCGCGATGGTGAGGTGTTGCCCGACCGCGACTGCGTGATCGCCTGGGAGGCACGACAGGAGGCGACCCGCCCGGCGTTGACGGTCCTGACGCACGATGACCCCGAGGGCGGCTATCGCTACTTCTTGGTGCTGATCGCCCCGCCGCGTGCGGAGACGCCTGTGGAGACGGTGCCGCGCGAGGTGATCTTGCTGGTCGATCATTCCGGCTCGATGGATGGGCCGAAGTGGGCAGCGGCAGATTGGGCGACCCGCAGCTTCCTTGGTGGGCTGACGGCTCGCGACGACTTTGCGCTCGGCCTCTTCCACGACACGACCCACTGGTTCGCGCCGGAGACGCGCCCCGGTTCCCCGGAGGTGACCGCGCAGGCGACGGCTTTCCTGCTGGCGCAGCAAGACAGCGGCGGCACGAATCTCGGCGTGGCCCTGGAACAGGCGTTGGGCCTTGGGCGCGCGAAAGGGGCGCGTGCCCGCCATATCCTGATCGTTACCGACGCTGAGGTGAGCGACGCCGCGCGGATCTTGCGGCTGGCCGAGCAGGAGGCGGGACAAGCCGAGAGGCGGCGGATCAGCGTCCTCTGCATCGACGCCGCGCCGAATGCGTTCCTAGCGACCGAACTGGCCGAACGGGGCGGTGGGGTGAGCCGCTTCTTGACCAGTGCGCCGGAAGAGGAGGATATTTCCACCGCGCTCGATGAGGTGCTGGCCGATTGGGCCGCGCCGCTCCACACCGGTCTGCGGCTGGCGGTGAATCAACCGGGCCTGGAACTGGCGCGCGATCACGCCCGCGCCGGTGACGCCGGTTGGAGCCTGATCGATCTCGGTGATCTCCCCGCAGGCCGCGCGATCTGGAGCGTCGGGCGCGTGCCGCTCGCCGCTGAACCGCCGACCTTCCGCCTTGTCGCTGCCGATCGGGCCGTTGCGCCACTCGCACAGATCGAAGCAGGGGCGACGACAGCGCCGCTCCCGGCCTTGAAGGCGCTGTTCGGGGCGCAGGGGATTTTGGGGCTGGAATTCCTGCTCGGCGCGGGGTATGACGACGCGCAACTCCGCGAGCAGTTGCGCCACCTCGGCTACGATCCAGCGCAGGTGCTGGCTGCAGGGGCGACCGCGCCGTCGAAAGTCTACGCCGAGAATGCGCGCGTCGATACCACCAAGGCATTGCGCTCATTCCTGGTTTCCGAAGCGCTCGGCTATGGCCTGGCGAGCGCGGAGACGGCGTTCGTTGCGGTGCGCCACGAGGTCGGCCTGCCGGTCGCCGGGACGGTTGTCATCGCGAACGCTTTGCCGTCCGGTTGGTCACCGGGCTTCCTGAGCGGGGGCCAAATGCGGCAGACCGGCGGGCGGATGATGCGGACGATGTCGATGGGCAGGAGCGGATTTGCGGCTGCGGCGAGCATCCCGCCCGCCGCAGCCGACTCTGCCGTGCTGCGCTTTGCGCGGGCGACAACGGGCCTCATTAATGTCTTTGCCGGGGTGCCACAGTGGAATAACGGCGAAGCGGTACTCTTCGATTCGGCGTCGGCGTCGGCTGCGGCAGGGCAAACGCTCTCCCCGCGCACGATCTCGCGGCTGGTGATCAGCTTCACGGCAGGTATGCTCGCCGCCGTGACGATCGATCCGGCGCTGACGATCGCGATCTTCGTCGATGATCTGGCCGCGCCGCGCGCCAACGTGCGGCTCGCCGAACTGATCAGGCAAGGTGGCGAGCGTCCGCTGAACCTCGCCTGGCGTGCGGGGCAGCCGTTACGGATCGTCTTGCGCGATCCGAACGGTGGCTGGGCCGCCGGCGCGCCGGAGTTCGAACTGTTGCTGGGTTAGCAATGGGGGGGCTGTGTGCTTGCCACGCCGGCTGCCTGATGCAGAATCAACGTAGGCAGCGTGGTAGGGGCGGGGCACCGACCCACCCGGCTAGTGACGCCCGCACGGCACCAGCAACCGATGGGATCGGTGGATGACGGTGTGGGTGCCGCCGCCGACCGGGCGGGTCGGTGCCCCGCCCCTACCATGCAGTCGAGCGTGTCGCTATGTGGGCCGATGGAGGGCTATCTATCGTGCCCGGTGAACGGTTCCGACCATTAGTGCTGCCTAGCGTTTCGCCATGCGGGAGGGTACAGTTGGGCGCACAGTTATTGTGCGTGTTGGTGGTATCGCCACGCCCATCTATTGAGGTCGCTCTATGTACGTCTCCGCTCGCGTCTCTATCTCGCGCCGTGTGACGGCGCAAACGATCGCGTTCCTCAGAGGGCTGCCATGCGTGTGATCGTGGGGGAGGCGCGCGGCTTCCGGCTGAAAGCGCCCGAAGGGATGCGTACGCGCCCGATGGCCGATAAGATCAAAGAGGCCCTTTTCTCGATGCTGATGTCGCTCGAAGTCGAGCCGGAACGGGTGCTCGATCTCTACGCTGGCAGTGGCGCGGTCGGAATCGAGGCGTTGTCCCGCTCGGCGAATTGGGCCGATTTTGTCGAGGGTCGCGCCGATGCTTGCGCGGTCATCCGCGACAATCTGAAGCATACGAAGTTCGACTCGATCGCTGCCGTTCACCAGACGAGTGTGGAGTCGTACCTGCGGCGGCGCGTCGCCGAGCCGTATGACTTCGTGATCATGGACCCACCGTATGCCGATCCGCAGATCGTCGCGATCCTCGAACAGGTCGGGCGCTCGGCCTTGGTTGCACCCGGCACGATCGTGGTGATCGGCCACTGGCCGCGCCTGGTCCTGCCACTCGCACTGCCGCCGCTGCAACAGCTGAGGCAGCGTTGTCACGGCGATTCGTGCTTCGCGATCTATCAGGTGAGCGGCGAGGGGGGCGGCGACGAGCGCGACGATGCTGAGCCCATTGCGGAGGAGGAGTTAGTATGACCGCAATCCATGGGGAAGGCCCCCAGGTCCAGCTTAGCCGCCGCCGACCGACGCTGATCGCGGTATCGCCGCGCGTCCGCTGGGCCTTGGTCCTGCTCGGGATCGTCGTCCTGGTGCTGCTCATCCGTGCCGCGCCGAGTATCCTTAGTATGGCACTCGGCGGCTTCACCCTGTCGCTGATCCTCTCCTTCCCGGTGCGCCTGCTCGAAAGGTTCATGCCGCGCGGGATCGCGATCCTGGTGACATTCCTGGCGTTGGTCGGCCTGATCGTGCTGGTGGTGATCGCGATCGTCCCGACGCTGATCGAGCAGCTCACGGCGCTGATCGCCGCGACCCCTTCGTTGGCGACCGAGGCCGATCAACTCCTGCGCGATCTGCTGCGGCCGTTGCAAGAGCGCGGGTGGCTGACCAGCACCCCCGACGACCTGATCGGTCAGGCGCAGCAAGAGTTGATCAACCGGGCGCAGGTCTTTGCCCAGCAGTTCCTAACGCTGCTCCTCTCCTGGATCACCGGGGCGATCAATGTCGTCCTGACGATTTTCGGGATCGTCTTCGTCGCGGTCTATCTCCTGTCGGATACGCGGAAGCTGAAGGCGACCTATCTCCTGGTGGCACCGAAGCGGTATCGCACCGACGCGGCGGAACTCTGGGAAGATTTCGGGCAATCGCTCTCGCGCTATGTCGCCGGGCTGTTCGTGATCATCCTGGTACAAGGCGCGGTTTCCACGATCGCGCTGACGATCTTGCGGATCCCCTACGCGGTCGTCCTCGGAGCCTGGGTCTCGGCGACCGCGATCCTGCCATTCATCGGGGCGTGGCTAGGGGCGATCCCGGCCATCTTGATCGCCGCGTTCATCTCGCCGACGCGCGCCCTGCTGGTCCTGGGGGCGTATGTCCTGATCCAGCAACTGGAAGGGAATATCCTGACGCCGCGTATCCAGGGGCAGGCGTTGCGTGCCCACGCCATCCTTGTCTTTATGGCCGTCATCGCCGGTAGCGAGATCGCCGGGTTGAGCGGCGCGCTGTTCGCCGTGCCGACCCTCGCCGTCTTGCGTGTCCTGTTCGATTTCCTGCGAAATCGGTTGCGGGTCGTCGGTCCGCTGCCCGTCCCTGGACGGCCTGCTGTCTGGGTCTCTAAGCGCGTCGTGGTCGAGCCGCCGCCGGTGGTGACGAGCGAAGTGGTGCCGAGCGTCAAGGAGCCGGTGACGCGCTGAGTGCCAGTCGGGCTGATTCGGTGTTGCGGCGGGGCGGCGGGGCGGGCGGTTTCAATCGCCCGCCATACCACGTTGAAGTTTGTCTCCTCATCCAACTGCCCGCCCGGATTGAAGTAATCACCGCGCCATCTACCCCAGCGCAACCGAATCGCAACCATCTGTCACTACGCTTGCGGCAGAGAAGGTCAACTTTGACAGGGGCCGTTCTGGCCCCTGCTGGTAACCGGGCGAGTGGGGAGACGGCACAATGATCGTTCAGCGCGAACACGCCTCGATGATCGGGCGCGGGCCGGGGCAAGGGTGGGCATCGGTGCTGGTGCCGGAACTCGTCGCCGCATAGGCCGCACAGACCCCCACGAAGGTGGCGATCAGCGCGCCCGATCGCGTCTTGACCTACGGTGAACTCGACACCGACGCGAATCGGCTCGCCCATTTCTTGCAGGCGCGCGGCGTTGGCCCGGAGGTCCGTGTCGGCCTCTGCCTGGAACGATCCGCCGCGCTGGTGATCGCCGCGCTCGCGGTCCTCAAGGCCGGTGGTGCGTATCTGCCGCTCGACCCCGTCGCCCCCGCCGAACGTCTGGCTTTCATGTTGCGCGATGCCGCCGTGCCGGTGCTGCTGACCGACGCGCGGCTCGCGGTAACGCTGCCGACCGGCCGCTGGGAGACCGTGGCGCTCGATGCCGACGCGGCGCGGATCGCCTGTGAATCTGTGGCGGCGCCCGTCAGTCACGCGACCGCCGCCAACCTCGCGTACGTCATCTACACCTCCGGCTCGACCAGGCCAGCCCAAGGGAGTGGAGATCGAGCATGACGCGCTACTGAATCTCATCGAATGGCATCAGGCGGCCTTCGACCTGACCGCCGCCGATCGCACGACCCAGGTGGCGAGCCCGGCATTCGACGCGGCGGTCTGGGAACTCTGGCCCGCGCTGGCCGCTGGCGCGTCGATCCTGCTGCCGGATGAGGCGACGCGGGTGGCCCCGCTCGCGCTCCGCGACTGGCTCGTCGCCGAGCGGATCACCGTCAGCTTCCTGCCGACCCCGCTCGCCGAGCGTGTGCTAGCGCTCGATTGGCCGCAGGCGACGGCGATGCGCTACTTGCTGACCGGCGGCGATGCGCTGCACCACCGCCCGTCGCCCGCCCTGCCGTTCACGGTGGTCAACAACTATGGCCCGAGCGAGAACACTGTCGTGGCGACCTCGGCCCCGGTCGCCGTCGTGGGCGAGGAGCCGCCGCCGATCGGCTGGCCGATCGCCAATACGGTGGCCCACATCCTCGATGAACGGTTGCAACCGGTGGCCGCTGGCGAGGTGGGGGAACTGTGGATCGGCGGGCGCAGTCTGGCGCGCGGCTATCTCGGTCGGCCCGAGCTCACCGCCGAGCGATTCATCGCCGATCCATTCGCCACTGAACCGGGCGCGCGCCTTTACCGCACCGGTGATTTGGTGCGTCTGCTGCCCGACGGGCAACTCGCGTTCCTGGGTCGCGGCGACGATCAGGTCAAGATTCGCGGCTACCGAATCGAACTCGGGGAGATCGAGGCGGCGTTGACTCGGCACCCCGCCGTGCGCGAGTGCGCCGTGGTCCTCGAAGCGGGCGATGATCCGCGCCTCGTGGCCTATCTGGTGCCAGCGGAGGACGCCGTAACACTGCCGTCGGTGCGCGACTTGTGCGCCTTCCTGAAAGGCTCGTTGCCGGAGTACATGGTGCCCGCCCCTGCTCCTGGCTCGACGCGCTGCCGCTGACCTCGAACGGCAAGGTCGATCGCCGCGCCCTGCCCGTCGTGGCAGCGGTCGCGGTCGCAAGCGAGGAACCGCAAGGGCCGCGCGACGATCTTGAACGGCAACTGGTGGCGATCTGGAAGGCGACACTTGGCGTTGCGCCGATCGGCACCGCCGACAACTTCTTCGACCTCGGCGGCCATTCGCTCGTCGCGGTGCGCCTCTTTGCGCGGATCGAGGCGGCGTTCGGGCGCAAATTGCCCCTGGCGACTCTCTTCTCGGCCCCGAACATCGGGGAACTGGCGGCCCTGCTGCGGGAGCAGGGCGGGGTGGCCTCGTGGTCGTCGCTGGCGGCGTTGCAGCCGCGTGGTAATCGCCCGCCGTTCTTCTGCGTCCACGCGATCGGCGGCAATGTGCTGAAGTTCCGCGCGCTGGCCGCGCACCTCGGCCCCGATCAGCCGCTGTATGGCTTACAGGTGCGCGGTTTCGACGGCCAGCAATCCCCCGCGACAAGCGTCGAGGAGATGGCCGCGAACTATCTCGCGGAGATTCGCCAGGTGCAACCGCACGGCTCGTACTACCTCGGCGGGCAATGTTTCGGCGGGATGGTCGCGCTGGAGATGGCGCGGCAGTTGCAGGCGGTCGGTGAGCAGGTGGCGCTGCTGGCGATGTTCGACGATTATGCGCCCGGTTACACCAAACTCCTGCCGTGCCCGGCGCTGGTGCGGCGGCGTTTGCGGTGGCTAGCGCAGCGTGGGCAGGCCCACCTCGCCGCCACGCGCAGTGGCGGACCCGCCGCCCTGCCGAGATATGCTATGCGCCGCGCCGAAACCGTGATCCGGCGTCTCCGTAGCCGCCTGTGGTCCGTGCGCGTCCGGCGCTTCGATGACACGGGCCACGACCTCCCCGCCCAGTTGCGCGACGTGCGCGAGGCGAATCGGCTCGCTCAGCGGGCCTACCCCCGCAACCGTTCAACGGTCGCCCCACGCTCTTCATGGTCGATCATTCGCGCGAGATCCTGGAAGACCCCGATCCTCTGTGGAGCTGGGGCGCACTCGCCAGCGATGGGATCGCCCTCTACGACGTGCCGGGCGAACACGACTCGATCTGGGAGGAGCCGCATGTAGCGACCCTCGCCGCGCGGCTGCGCGAGGCGTTGGCGGGGGCGCGGGGTGAGGAGTCGTGAGTCGTGAGTCGTGAGGGGGGCTTATCTGCTTGCTTCATCACATTGGCAGGGTGTATGCGCAGTGGTGGCGGGCGGCGGTGGCGAATGTAAACGTGCGACGGCTGGCGGTTGA